>Ga0307510_10000013_pt1 | contig 274569 bp, 237 predicted proteins | sample 12_EM_MG_FD_207224 | JGI IMG/M metagenome (GOLD analysis project Ga0307510, IMG submission 207224) | Populus trichocarpa ectomycorrhiza microbial communities from riparian zone in the Pacific Northwest, United States - 12_EM | ecosystem: Host-associated > Plants > Roots > Unclassified... | reverse complement strand
GTAGTTTGAGACCTGTGTCTGCACACCGATCTCGGGGGGCCTTCCCCCATCATCAATGCGGCACCAAACTCAGAAATCTTCAAGAGCAAGATCCCTTCGTTTGTTCGCGTCGCACTCAGAACTGATACTGCAAGGACACTCCGACCGTCCGTGGCGTGTTCACAGCGATGCGCCGCGTGGTGGACAAGTCGGCGGCGATCGCCACCGGCAGAGCCGTCTCACCGATCTTATTGAACACGTTGTCCAGATACAAAGACGCTTTCCAAGCCGCCGGCGTCTGCAGGCCGACGCGCAGGTTCAGCAGACCGAATCCATCGTAGTGATAGAAGGGGCTCTTCCGGTCATACAGGGCGTTGGCTCCATCCCGGTCGGTGAAGTCGATCCGTGCGAACCCGGAGGTGTTGCCGAAGACCGTGCGCTCGTACTCGCCGGAGATCGCGGCGGTCCAGCGCGGCACGTCGGTGAGCCGATCGCCCTTCTTGGCATCCGAGCCCGGGATCGCGTTGCCGAGCGTCGCATCCGTATAGCTGCCCGATGCGGTGAAGGTCAGTCCATCCACCGGCACGTAGGACACTTCCAACTCGCCACCCTTGCTGGTGGCTTTGCCGAAGTTCGCCGTGATGTTGAATCCACAGTCCAGGACGATCTGCTGCTGGACGGCGCTCCAGTCGATGTAGTAGACCGCGCCGTTGACCGTCAGGCGACGGTCCAGCCAGCGGGATTTTCCGCCGAGCTCATAGTTCCACAGATGGTCGGAGTTGTACTTGGTCAGCTGACCCTGGCTCAACCCCAGCTTTTCAACATCCGGTCCGCACACGTTGGCCGGCGCTGGATTGTTCGGGCCGCCCGGCCTGTATCCCTTGGAGGCCGTGACATACACCATGTCATCCGGGTTGAATGAGTGGGCCAGGGTCACCTTCGGGTTTGCGCCGGTGTCACGCGAAGTGCTGCCGTTTATGCTGTCTCCGCCGTTCAGAACACCTTCACCCGTCTGGAGGAACGTTTGGTCGACTCTGAAGCCGCGAACACCTGCGGTTATCTTCACGATGTCGGGGATGTCATAGGAGGCTTCGCCATACGCGGCGTACTCGCGGAGGCTCGCGTTTCGAGTGCCGCCGTAGATGATCTCGCCGCCGAACGGATCTCCGAACTGCGCCTGATAACCAGGCGTGTCAGGAATGGACGAGGCGAGGGGCGCTTCGACGTAGTGATAGAAGAGGCCGCTGGTCAACTGGAAAGGCCCTTGGAACGTGGAGGTGAAGCGCAGCTCCTCGGTCCACTCTTTGTTGCGATAGTCACCGTGCATCGAGACCGGGTACACCGAATTCTGCGGCACCGGGGAGAAGAAGAAATACAGAACGTTGGATGCATCCTCGTTCAGGGCGATGTCACGGTCGTAATACGACGTCGAGGACATCACCTCAAACTGCGGCAAAGTCTCCCGCACCGTCACATTCCCAATCCACGTCTTTTGAGTGGTCGGCTCAGCCGAGTCACGCGCCTGGATGAGGTTGCCAAAGCTGCCCTGCGGCGAGTCGAAATTGAAGGGACCGCCGAGACGCTGTTCCTGGAAGATCACGGAAGGGGTGATTGACAGGTTGGACGTCGCATCGATCTTGACTACGGCGCGGACCCCGGATGTGTTTTCGGTGTTGACGTTCTTTACCACGCCCGCCGTCGGATTGACGGCGAGGTAGTTGTTCGGGTTGATGTTGTAGCGGTCGATGAAACCGTCATTGTGCCGGTAGAACGCGGAAACCCTCGCGGCGACCGCATCGGTGATTGGCAGATTCAGCGTGCCGGTCGTTTCGACGTTCGGGCCACCGCCATCGGTGTAGGAGAGCTGCGATCCCACCGTGGCGCTGAAATGCGTGGCATCCGGTTGGGTCGTTACGTACTTCACCGTACCGCCCATTGAGCTCGACCCGTAGAGCGTACCTTGTGGACCGCGCAGCACTTCGACTCGGGCCAGGTCAAATAGTGCTGGATCTACAACTCCACGCGCTGACAGCAGCGCTGCGTTGCTGGACGCCTGAATTGGAGTGTCATCGAGGTAGTAACCCACCGTGGCGGTGGTACCCGCGGTTGAGGAGATCCCGCGCATGATCAGAATGTTCTGACCCGGGCCGGACGAAACCACATTGAGGCCCGGCACTTCGCGCGCCAGATCGCGCAGCGTCGTGATGCCCATCCGCTCGATGGTTGAGTTATCGAGGGCAGTGACGCTCAGGGGCACAGTCTGCAGATTTTCGGTGCGACGCTGTGCTGTCACGACGACTTCCTGCACGCCCGGGGTGCTGCCGTCGTCCGCGGCGACTCCTGTGTTTGCCAGCGCAGTGCCGAGCACTGCCGCCACTACACTGCTGATTGAGCCGACTCTCATGTTGTATTTCTCCGACAAAAGGACGCCACGCCACAGTCTCATTGGAGAGTGTCATCGTCCGGGCAGCGCCGTCAAATATTTTTGATATAGCAACAAAAGTTGACAGGGTGGTGCGTGCTCGCCACTCTGCGGTGCATGCGACAGGAAATCGAAGCTTTGTTGAGTCGGAGCGCCGCGGCCTGGTCTGCCGGCGATCTGGATGCCTTCATGGAATGTTATGAAGACGCGCCCGATACGGTGTATTTGTCTTCGACCCAGTTGGTCAGTGGCTACGCGGCGATCCGGGCCATGTATGCTGAGCGCTTCGGCCGCACCATGGGTCATTTAGAATTCAACGTGTTACAGCTGAAACCTATAGAATCTTCACACGTTCTGGTGGTGGGCTCTTTCCGCGTGGATGGCCAGACCGGCAACTGGTCGTTGCTGCTGCGCAAGACCTCACGGGGTTGGCGCATCAGCGCCGATCACACCTGGTCGCACTAAAAAATGGCGAAAGCGAAACGGACTGCGTCGAAGGATCACCTGCCGATTGCTTCGGCGGTGCGCGCCCGCCGACGGCGCCTGGGGCTGACCTTGCAGCAGCTCGCGGACAAGTCCGGATTGTCCGCGCCATTTCTCTCTCAAGTGGAGCGGAGCCAGACCACGCCGTCGATTACTTCGTTGCTGGCGATTGCGCAGGCCCTGCAGGTCGACATCCATTACTTCATCAACCCGCCGCCCTCGAGTCAGGTGGTGCGTCGGGCGAAGTCTCCTGAGCTCATCGACACCGGCTCACCGGTCCGCTATGTACGTTTGAGCGGCGGGCATCCCGAACGCCAGATGGAAGCGCTCATGATGTCGATCCCGGCCGGCAGCAAGGCACCCGCGACCGCTCGCGAGGGCGAGGGGTTTTACTACATCCTCGAAGGCGAGCTCAAAATGACCATGGGGAATGAAACATTCATTCTCGGTCCCGGTGATACGGCGCACTTCGATCAACGCCACTCGTTCGAGATGGCGAATGCGGGGAAGCGGGTGTTGCGGATGCTGTGGGTGGGGACGCCGGCGATATTCTGAGCAGCGGGTCGATGACGGCCCTGAAGGCATCGAAGGGCAGCGCGCCGATCACTGTCTTCTTCACACTCAACCACTCGCCATTGGCGCCGAGGGTGCCGATAACGAAGGTGGGTGTGCCACTGATCTGCATCCCGGCCGTCTCGGCCATACTCTTCTGGATGGCGTCGGCGAACTTCTCACTCGCCATGCACTGCTTGATGTCGATGCCGAGGCGGGTGGCGCGTGCCTCGATGTCACCGGCATCCAGGGAGGCCGGCTCCGCAAACAAACTGTCATGCATCTCCCAGAGCTTGCCTCGTTCCGCGGCACAGCGGGCAGCCTCGGCTGCGGGCATCGAATGCGGGTGGAAGGGCATCGGCAGGTCCCGGTAGAAGTACTTCACCTTGCCGGTCCCGATGTAGGCGTCGCGAATCTGCGGAAACGTGTCGTGCTCGAAGCGCCGGCAGAAAGGACATTCGAAGTCGGCGTATTCGATGATCGCGAGGGAGGCGCCTGCATCGCCCCGAAATGGTTCACCTGCGACATTCAGGGTGTCAGGGACTTTCACCTCGGGTGGCTCGTTGCGGGCTCGCAGGAGCTTTTTCAGCTCATCCAGGGAGCTCAGGATCTGCTGCTGCTGAGTCTTCAACACCTGGACTTCGCCCTGCAGAGCCGCGAAGTCCCGGGGTGATTGGGCGATGGCGGTGGCACTCAACATGCACACCGCCAGGAGCCATGCGAGGCGGTTCATCCTAGTTGATCGCCCAGGTCTCGTTGGCGCCGTCGTTGCATGTCCAGACAATCACCGGCGTTCCATTGGCAGTCCCGTTTGCGTACACATCCATGCAAAGGCCGGGATTGCTGGCCGGATGCAGCAGGTAGCCATTCCCCGACCGGACGGCACTCCAGGCCTGTCCGGCCGACCCATTGCAGGGCTGCAGGGTGACCGGTGATCCGCTCGACGGAGCGGAGGCCGTCGCGCAGTAGGCACCGAAGGAAACAGCAATGTTGTACGAGCCCGTCGGGACAACACCTGCATTAGAGAAGACCCAGCTCTGCGCGCCTGTGCCATTCGCGCCCCAGATGTCGATGGTATTGCCGGTGGCTGTGCTGGCTGAGTAGTCATCCAGCCGTGAGCCCGTCGCACTCTGCGGCACTACCTGATGCGCGCCGTTCAGATTGGCTGGAGGAGGGGGCGTGGCTGTTCCGCCCGGGCAGAAGGTCACTGTGTAGTTCGAACCCGTCTGGCAGGTATGCAGACCGTTCGCATCGTCATAGGCGTATGCATACTGCCCGGGGCAGGAGTTATGAATGTCCGTGACGTAGGACGCTTCCAGCGACGGCCAGTTCGCCACCACGCACGTGGCCTGCGTTCCAAAGGCACCCCGGCAGCAAAACTGATCGGTGTTGTCTGCTGTGCAGGGGCTCAGACACTCATTGCCGTGGCGCAGGTTCACCGGGCAGCTGTCGAGCGGAGCCGAGGTACAGGCATTCGGAGAGCTGCAGCTCCCGTTGGTCAGGGAGACGCCGATCGGGTTGTCAAAGCCATCGACATAGCTCACATCATACCAGTCGGTGCCATTGGCATTGATGTTGAATTCAGCGAGCGACGTCCCTGCCTGGCCGGTTGTGCCGGCGCATTGCAGGCCGGTGCCACCGCATTGGCCCGTAGAGCACTGCGCGGGACTCGCGCTGTTGCAGTTGGTTCGCCCCCAGATGCGACCGATCCAGCCGGAGGGCAGGTTGAAGCTGACCGAGGTTCCCGGTGCCATCTGCCAGCCGCCATTCTGATACGTCGCCGGGAAGATGCCGGGATATACGGTGTAGCTGCATTTGTTGACGACTGTGAATTCCGCTGCGGCGGCTCCGCCGGCGCACAGCATGAAAACTAACGCGGCGAGGCAGGCGCGCGCGCTGAAGAACCTCTTCATCCTCGTTGCTCCCTTCGTTTCGATTGCTCGAACGGTGAGCAGAATGATCACGAGTTTACTCAACCTCAAGACGTATCTAGTACCAGACACCTGTTTGAACAGTACCATTCCTGTACGCGCGAATTCCCCCAGCGACCAAGGTCCAGTGTTGAATGAAAACAAATCTTAACAGTGTTCCCGCCGTAATGATTTTATAAACAGGCCGCTGACGGGCAGCCGCCGTGTCGCAGTTGACAGACATTTCAAGGGAGCGCAGTCAAACATGTTGAATCACAAGCGAAGGCCGCTGGCCTTGCTGGCCTGTGTGGGCCTGCTCGCGGGGCTTTCCGCCCAGGCACAAGTCAATGTCACAACCTGGCACAACGATCCGGCACGTACCGGAGCCAACACTCACGAGCAGGTGCTCACCACCGCCAACGTCAATGTCGATCAGTTCGGCCGCTTGTTCCAGATTCCGCTCGACGGCCAGGTTTACGCTCAGCCGCTGGTGCTGGCCGGTGTGCAGATCGCCGGTGGAACCCACAACGTGGTCTATGTTGCAACTGAGCACGACAGCGTTTATGCGATCGATGGCGACAATGGAACGATCTACCGGCAAGTGAGCCTGATCCCAGCCGGCGGGACGACCGTCAACGCGTCCTCCGACCTGGTGAAGCAGTGCCTGGATATCAATCCGGAGATTGGCATCACCGGCACCCCGGTCATCGATGCCGGCAGCCAGACCCTTTACGTGGTTTCGAAGGCGAAGGTTGCAGGCCGCCTCGTCCAACACCTGCACGCGCTGGATATCGCGACCCTGGCCGAAAAGTTCGGCGGCCCCACGGAAATTCAGGGCACGGCTCCCGGAACCGCCTCGGATGGCGATGGGGCACTGGTCACGTTCAACCCGAGCGCGGAGCACCAACGTCCCGGCCTGGCCCTGGACAATGGCCACGTGCTGATTTCATGGGCTTCGCACTGCGACAATGACGTTTACCACGGGTGGCTGATCTCCTATAACGCGCAGACCCTTGCGCAGGACGGAGTCTGGAATGTCACGCCGAACGGCGCACCGGGTGGAAATCTGATCGAGGGCGGTATCTGGATGTCCGGAGCCGCGCCCGCGGTGGATGCGGCCGGCAATATCTATCTGGCGACCGGTAACGGCTATCAGAACGGAACGACGGACTTCGGCGACAGCATCGTCAAGCTCGGACTGCCAGCCAATGGGCGCTTCCCAGTCCTCGATTATTTCACTCCATTCAACGAAGGCGGCTCCAGCACGCTGGGTGATACGGACCTGGGATCGGGCGGTGTGTTGCTTCTGCCGACCACGACCAACGGCTCTCAGTTCCTGACTCAGGCCGGCAAGGCGCAGACCCTCCACATTCTGGATCAGAACAATCTCGGCAAGCTCTGCACCCAGCTCAATCCACCCTGCACAACCAGCGATACCCAGGTGCCGCAGGAAGTCACCGGTGCGGGATTCGTCCTGAGCACGCCCGTTTACCTGAATGGTCACATCTACTGGAATACCGGCGGCCACCCGGTCAGCTCCTGGTCCTTTGATACCAACAGCGGCGTGATGTCGACCGCGCCCGTCTCGCAAAGCACCGCCGCGGTCGGCAATTTCAGCGCAACGGACGCAGCCTCAATCTCCTCGAACAACGCCAGCAACGGCATCTATTGGGTGATGCACAACACCGGCGAGCTGTTCGCCTTCGATGCTACTGATTTGACCAACGTGCTGTGGCGGAGCGGGCAGGCGCCCGGCAATCGCGACCAAGGCGGATCGGCGACCAAGTTCGCGCCGCCCACGATTGCGAATGGCAAAGTCTATGTCGGCAACTCAACCAACCCCGGGGCGCTGGTGGGCTACGGACTGTTCGGAGGAAAGGCCACGACGCCAACCTTCTCACCACCGGGCGGCGCGTACGCCACGGCACAGACGGTCACGATTTCTGATACGACCCCCAATCCCACGTTCTTTTTCACGACGAACGGCACCACTCCCACAACCGCATCTACCCGGTACACCGGCCCAGTGTCGGTGGCCGCGAGCGTGACTCTGCAGGCGATTGCGGTTGCGAACGGTGCTGACAACAGCGACGTCGGATCCGCGACTTACACGATCGGGTCAGGGGGTGGGGGGAGCCCGCCGGTGCAGACGGCTCAGCCGACGTTCTCACCTCCGGGCGGAACATTCACGGCAGCCCAGTCCGTAGCCATTGCCGATTCAACCCCTGGCGCCACGATATACTTTACAACCGACAATTCGACGCCTACGTCATCCTCCGCGGTTTATACGGGGCCGATCAACGTCGCCACGACTGAAACGCTGAAAGCCCTGGCGATTGCTGCTGGGGATACCGCAAGCACAGTCGCTAATGCCACCTACACAATCAATGTCGGTGGTGGCGGAACCGGCCCCGGCGTCAACGACCCGAACGGGTTTCCCAGCACCGCGAACCTGACCCTCGATTCCAATGGCAATGGCGCGATCACCCTCCAGGGCACGGCGTTACTGGTCACGGACGGCGGCAACTTCGAGGCCCATGCGATCTGGAGCTCGACGCCTGTGAACGTTCAGAGTTTCACCAACGACTTCACCTTCCAGATCACTCCGGCCAGCCCGAATGCTTCGGACGGATTCACCTTCACGATTCAAAACATGGGACTGAACGCGCTGGGTGGCATCGGCGGTGCACTCGGCTACCAGGGGATCGGGAAGAGCGTCGCCGTGAAGTTTGATACGTTCGATAACGCGGGCGAAGGCATCAACTCGATTGGTGTCTATACCAATGGAAACGCGCCGACGATTCCGGCAACGGATCTGACCGGTCAGATCGACCTGCACAGTGGCCACGTCATGCAGGCTCACCTGGCCTATGACGGCACCAACCTGGCACTGACGTTAACAGACACACAGACGGGTGTTTCAGTCCAGTTGTCACAGATCATCGATATCCCCGGTACGGTGGGTGGCACGAGCGCTTTTGTCGGCTTTACCGGCGGGACAGGTGGCACGGTCTCGACCCAGAGCATTCTCAACTGGGTCTATACACCGACCAATCAAACCTCCGTGACGCCTGCGGCGCTGCCAACATTCGCACCGGCGGCGGGTACGTATGTGGGGACCCAGTCGGTGCAGATCGCGGATGCTACCTCTGGCGCCGCTATTTACTTCACGACTGACGGCACCAATCCCACCACATCTTCGGCAGTCTATAGCGGCCCGATCGCTGTGAGCGCGACGGCAACCCTGAAAGCGCTGGCTGTCAGCAGCAGCGGCGGCTCCAGCCCGGTTGCCTCAGCCTCTTACGTCATCAACGCAGCGGGCTCTGGCGGCGGCACTCCTGTGGTGAACTTTGATTCTGGCTTCACCGGTAACGCCCAGCTCAGCCTGCTCCAGGGCGCGGCCGTCGTCGGTGATGCCCTACAGGTCACGAATGGAGGGAATTTCGAGAACGGTGCGGCCTGGTTCCCAACACAGGTCAATGTCGCGCACTTTACGACGGACTTCGATTTCCAGATCACGCCCGCCGGGCCTCAGGCCTCCGATGGGTTCACCTTCACCCTTCAGACCACGGGTCTGAATGCGACGGGTGGGATTGGCGGTGCCCTCGGGTATGGGGGAATCCAGAAGAGCGTTGCGATCAAGTTCGACACGTTCAACAATGCCGGGGAGGGGACCAACTCGACGGGATTCTTTACCGGCGGCGCTGATCCGACTGTGCCCGCTTCGGATCTGACGGCCTCGGGTATCGACTTGCACAATGGGGACGTGCTGCATGCACATGTCACTTACGATGGCACGACTCTGACGTTGGTTCTGTCTGATCCCCAGACCAACGCTCAGTTCACACTGTCCCAGGCTCTCGACATTCCGGGCGCCGTTGGGGGAGCCACCGCCTTCGTGGGCTTCACCGGCGGTACGGGTGGCACTGTCTCGACCCAGAAGATCCTTACCTGGACCTATGTGACTCAATGAGGCTGCTGATCAGCGCGCTTACCTGTTCAATTGTCGCAACGACGCCTCTGTGGGCTCATACGCCCGCAGCGGCTTGCGGGAACACCCACTATGCCATGCGGCAGTTGCCCTTCCTGCCGGAGGTGATTTCACCATCGGGGGTGGTGGCCGGGACCGATGAGAGGGGTCGGCCCGTCGTGTGGCAGGCGAGATCGGGAGTGCGCGAGCTGCCGGTTCCAAAGGGTTTTCACTCTGCGGAACCGGTAGCGTTCACGTCCTCCGGCAAGATCGTCGTCGACGCATTCGATGCACAACATCGCAACCGGGGGGCGTTTGTGTATTCGGGGAACTCGGTCACCCCGGTTGCCGGTGCGCAGACATTTGTTCATGGTGCGAGCCCCTCGGGTCTCGTGCTCGGCGAATGGGTCCCCGTCGGCGAGGCACGGGCTCAGGCGGTCTATTGGAGCAACAACGTGCCGCATGCACTCGGGCTGTGTTGTGGCGGCACACTCAAGGCAGCCAACCGCTCGGGACAGATGATTGGTGAGGAATACGATGCGCAGGGGCAATACCATGCGTTTGCGTGGGACTCACCACGGCATGCACCTCGAATAATTGTTCCGGATCGCTACAGCGCCGCCATCGCGATCAACGACGCGGGTGACATACTCGTCCAGGCCGGTCGGGACGTGTACCTGGAGCAGGGCGGCCAACCCCGAAAGTTGGATCTCTCCGCGGGACTGGTCAACACCGCACGCTCCATGAACAATTGTGGTTTCGTCGTGGGCGGGTATGGCCCTGACTCCGACCGATACCGCGGCTTTCGCTGGAGCCCGACCGGCGGATTTCAGGATCTGAACTCGCTGGTCCCGCCCGATTCCGGGTGGACGATCCAGGACGCGTTAGCCATCAACGATCGCGGTGAGATCGTCGGCAAGGCGACCCACAATCGCGACGAGGCAGGTTTTCTCCTCACTCCCGTGATGTGAGCGGCTGCGCCCTTGCGCACTGAGTGCGGACGCACATATCCATTTTCATTCACATATATTCATTTTCATTGACATTAGAAACCTTTGAACCACCTCTCGCTCCCGGCAATCGATTTAGCCACCCGATTCACGTAACGTAATTGCCGGGAAATTTATGCTGCACCGTGCCCGCCTTTTGATGCGGTGCATGACTCTCACTCCAGGCCCTCGCCCTGCCTGGCACCCGAATTCAACATCGACCGATCAATCAGCTTCGGTACATTGCGGAGATGAGCCCATGTTTGCGGATTTGAAAGTCAGCACCCGGCTGGCCGTGGCCTTCGGCACGATTGTCGTGCTGCTGGTGGTAGTCATTACCCTGGGCGTGAGCCGGATGACCGTGCTCAACGACCATTTGCATACGATCACGGAAGAGAACGATCCCGAGGCGAGCCTCGCGAACGAGCTGCAGAACGTCGCCTACGACATCGGCGTCTCAGTGCGCGACATCATCATCATCACCGATCCCGAGAAGTTGCGGGCTCGGCACGAGGAACTGCTGGGAGACTACCAACACATGGACGATACGGTCGAGAAGCTGAACAGAATGTTCACTTCGATCGCCTCGACCACCTCGACCGAGAAGGACCTGTTGTCGAAGATCCGCACGGCCTTCGCAGTAGCAAAAACCTCTGCAAACAGGACCGCCGAGCTGGGAATGGTCAACAAGAACGAGGAAGCGACCGCGATCCTCAAGGCCGAGTTCATCCCGCAGAACGCGGAAGTGCGCGCCCTGTGCCTGCAACTCGCTCAGTTTGAACAGAAGTTGAATGCCGAAGCGGTCGCTGAGGCGACTGCAACCTACCAAAGCGGGCGCAGCACGCTGCTCATGTTGGGTGCCCTCGCGGCCGCCCTCGCAATTACAGCGGCAGCGCTCGTTACGCGCAGCCTGTTGAAGCAATTGGGTGGCGAGCCCGCCTATGTCGCAGGCGTGATGCAGTCAGTCTCCCGCGGAGACTTCACGGTCGCCGTGAAGACTCGCGACGGCGACACGAGCAGCATGCTTTATTCCGTGAGGAATATGGTCGAAATGGCCGGCTCGAGCATCGCCGATGTGGTCCGGGTCATGAAGGGTCTCGCGGAAGGCGATCTGACCCAGACGATCGACAAGCAGTACGAAGGTGCGTTCGGGGACATGAAGGAATATGCCAACGGCACGGTGCTGAAGCTCTCGGCCATCATCGCCGATGTGAACTCGGCCGCGGATTCGCTGGCCGGGGCCGCGGAGGAAGTCAGCAGCACTTCGCAGTCCTTGTCGCAGGCAGCCACTGAACAGGCAGCCGGAGTGGAAGAGACGAGCGCTGCCATCGAGCAGATGACCGCATCCATTGCGCAGAACACCGAGAACGCGAAGGTCACGGATACCATGGCGACCAAGTCGGCGACCGAAGCCTCCGACGGCGGCGAGGCGGTCAAGGCGACGGTCACTGCAATGAAGCAGATCGCACAGAAGATCAGCATCATCGATGACATTGCCTATCAAACCAACCTGTTGGCATTGAACGCGGCCATCGAGGCGGCGCGCGCCGGAGAGCACGGCAAGGGCTTTGCGGTTGTGGCCGCGGAGGTCCGCAAGCTCGCAGAGCGCAGCCAGGTGGCCGCGCAAGAGATCGGTACCGTGGCAACCGGAAGCGTGGAGCTTGCTGAAAGGGCAGGCGGGCTCCTCACGGAGATGGTCCCGAGCATCAAGAAGACCTCGGATCTCGTGCAGGAGATCTCGGCTGCCTCCCAGGAGCAGTCAACAGGGGTTACTCAGATCAACTCGGCTGTGACTCAACTCAGCCAGACGACCCAGCAGAATGCCTCGGCATCCGAGGAGTTGGCCGCGACCGCCGAGGAAATGAGCGGACAAGCCGAGCAACTGCAGCAGACCATGGCCTTCTTCAAGATGGGCGCCACCTCGCGCCGCCAACCGGCAGCGTTTGCGGCCAAGCCATCGCGCACGGCGGCGGGCGGCAACAAGCCGCGAATTCCGGCGGGCACGCCGGTGAGCGAGGCCGAAGAGGCCCAATTCGTGAAATTCGCCTGACCTGGGCCACGGAGACTCGTGTATGCGTCAGGCAATGACCCGAGACAGCGGAGCCCCTGCACAGACCGGTACGCCGGTACTGGCTGAGCAGGTCGATCAATATCTGACCTTTGTGCTGGGTGGCGAGGTGTTTGCCATCGGCATTCTCGGCATCAAGGAGATTATCGAATATACGCACCTCACCACAGTGCCGATGACACCTGAGTACGTACGGGGAGTCATCAACCTGCGTGGCGCCGTGGTGCCTGTGTTGGATCTGTTGGTGCGATTCGGGAAGCCGTCGAGCCCCGTGACCAAACGTACCTGCAACATCATCATCGAGGTGGAGGCAGGTGCCGGGCGTCACGACATTGGCATCGTGGTAGACACCGTAAACGCGGTGTTGGACATTCCTGCCAGCGAGATCGAGCCCGCCCCGAGCTTCGGCACGCATATCCGCACCGAGTTCATTTGCGGCATGGCCAAGGTCAATGGCCGGTTCGTGATTCTGCTGGATGTGGATCGTGTTCTGGCGGGGGAGGAGATGCGCACGTTGGTGGAGGCCGGGGAAACGGAAGCGGCTCCAGCCGCAGTCGGCGGATAGCGTGGATGACTGCTATCAGCGACGAGGAATTTGCGCAGTTTCGGCGCTTTATACACGCTGAAGCCGGAATCTCCCTGGCCGACAGCAAGAAGGCGCTCGTGAGCGGTCGGCTCGCCAAGCGGTTGAATGCCCACCGGATGAGCAACTTCACGGACTACCTGAGGCTGCTCGAAAATGCGCAGGCATCGCACGAGCGACAGACTGCCGTGGACCTGCTGACTACGAACGAGACGTATTTCTTTCGGGAGCCCCGGCATTTTGCGTTTCTGGCTGATCACGTGCGATCACTGGGCAGAACCAGCGCGCCGTTTCGGGTCTGGAGTGCAGCAGGCTCGACAGGCGAGGAGGCCTACAGCATCGCCATGGTATTGGAGGACTGCATTCCCGGGCGCTGGGAGGTGTTGGCCTCGGATATCAGCTCCCGGGTGCTGGAGTACGCGCGCTCAGCGCATTACTCCACGGCGCGGCTGGAGAACCTGCCGCCGGATTATCTGCAGCGCTTTTGTCTGAAAGGACAGGACGCTCAGGACGGCACGCTGCTCATTCAACGCCGCTTGCGGCAAACCGTCCGGTTTCAACAGATCAACCTGAATGCGACCCTGCCGCGCATCGGACGGTTCGATCTCGTTTTCCTGCGCAACGTGTTGATCTACTTCAATCCCGAGACCAAGCGGGACGTCGTCAGCCGCGTTCTCGAGACCCTCGAGCCGGGCGGCTATCTGCTCATTGGTCACTCGGACAGCCTGGCGGAAGTCGACAGCCGCCTCGAGCCGGTGGCTCCCGCGATCTATCGGTTAAAACCGGGCGTCGCAGGATTTTAGGGATACCGCATCGGACCAGGCGGAGCTCGAGAACCGGCCCTTCAATTTCGAACGCAGCTCCTGGTACTTGGTCTCATCCTTCGCCATGCATGCGAACTTCGCGTAGGTATTCAAAATGAAGTTGCTCGTCGGATAGCGATCGAGCAGGCGGTCGAAACCGGTCTCCATCATGCTCCAATGAGCGTGGTCCTCATCAAACACCGACACATTATCGTCTTCGAGATCCGAATAGACCCAGTACAGACGGGCATACAGCATAAAGTCCGGCTCGATCGGCTTGTCGGTGACGGTCTCAATGAAACTGGCCACCTCCTCGGGCCCTCCCAGCCAACGCGGCATCAATATCCGCAGCATCCGGCCGTACAACGGCTCGTATGCCGGTGCAATCGCAACACCGCGATCAAATACCTCGCGCAGCTCGGCGGCCGTCCGGTGCTGATCCAAACCGACATCGAGGGCCACCGTGTACCACACAGGGTTGGCCTTGGCACGATCCTGGATTTCATCGAGACTCGCAGCGGCCATCTCGACCCTGTAAGAGAACACTTGCCAACTCTCCGCGCTGACCGTATTTGCCGCACCGGTGCCGCGCACCGACCAGGCGGACCCATCGAAGATCATGCTTTCAGCCAACATCGGATTGATTGACCGTGGCACCTCGTAGCGCCAATCAGAGGTCCGCCCGAGAAGCGCCACGAGGTCGAGCCAGCCGTATTCAAACAGGTGGTCCAGGCCCTGAATGATACCCGCCAGCGTTGATTCACCATCCGGCAGGTCACCGAGCGAGCGACCCGCCGTGTTAATGAAATCATCCAGTTCCCGATACCGCCCCGACAGGAACAGGCTCTGTGCGCGGCAGCCGGCCGCATGCCGTGCCTGAGGCCCATCGGAGGGCAGATCATCCGGACTCAGCATTCGTACCCTGGCGTACGGCGATTCAACGCAGGAGTGCTGTTTCGCGCCCAGCACGGAGGTGATCGAGTTGACCAGCGGACTGTGGACCAGGCTTCCTTGCCGATGCGACACCTGCGCCAGCACGCCGAGTCGATTGAGCCGCGCCACGGTGCGTTCGACCTCGGTGTTGAATTTCGCGAGCGCCTGATTATCCTCGGTGCTCGGATCCCGGGCCGCCGCTATCAGGGCGCGAGCCCATTGTTGTCTCAGGCTGACGACCTTCCTCAGAAGCGCATTCGCCGGGCGTTGATCGGCCGGCAGGGTCGATTCCTCCGCCTGGAGCCGCTTGGCGGCCTGGTTCCAGAAAGGCAGCACCCGCTGTTCGAAACCGGACGCCAACTGTGCACCGTTCAGGTTGCCTTCAACTCGCTTCGTCCCCAGCTCACTCCAGTCCCGCAGGTTCTCGACCTCGCCGGTGGAATACCATTTATGATGATTGAGAAAGCGCTCGACCGCCGTTACGCTGCCGCCGGTTCCGCCCGCATGCCACCAGATTCCCGCAGCACAGAGAGCTACGAGCAGGATTGCGGCGGCGGAACGCCACACCGGTGGCTCGCTGCGTGTCTGCAAATCCAGCGGGCGAGTCATGATCCAGCCGAGAAGGACTCCCCCGATGAGCCCGCCGACGTGGGCGGCATTGTCGACGATCGGGTTCAGCCAGCCGCTGATCAGGCTGTAACAGGCAAACACCGCCGTGCTGAGCCACGTACTGCGCGGAACCGTCACCAGGATCTGTTGATGTGAGCGCAACGCGAACGCCAGGAAGGCGCCGATGACTCCAAAAATCGCGCCGGACGCACCGATGCAGGGCAGGGTCGGATCCCAGGCAATTCTCGCCAGTCCCGCCAGGATTCCACTACCCAGGTAAAGAAGCGCAAAGGGGCCGCTGCCGTACAGGCGCTCACACAACCGCCCGACGTTCCACAGGACCCACATGTTGACCAGGACGTGTGGCAACGAGCCATGCAGAAACAGACTGGTCAGCAGGCGCCACCACTCTCCATTCAGAACCGATGGGCCGTAATTGGCGCCCAGACTCTGCAGCTCGAAAGCGGTCAGGGGACTGAAGATGAAACCGCTACTGAACCACGCAATGAACAAAACGAGGTTCAGTACGACCAACGCCGAGGTGACCCAAGGTTGATTTCCAACCGCTTCAACGCGGTCATTCAAAGCGCTGAGGGCGGCCCAGCGCTCGAAGCGGTCCGAGCGGACGGCCGGCAGCCAACCGAACAGTTGGCGGGCGTCCTCGTTCGATTCAGCGCGGAATTGAATCTGCTTCGATCGGCCTGCGCGGCGTGCCCAGACAAATCGGACCCCGCGGCCGTCCACCACGGCGTCGTTGATATCATTGAGCCGGACTGGAAGCTCAACACGTTCTGCGACACCCAACCAGTTGCGATGCCAGCCGCGAACGAGAAGCTCCTGCCGTCGCAGCTCTATCGCGCCGTCGCCGTAAAGAAGGCCTGCCGTGCTTCTGGCCTGGATCCAACCCCTGAAGCCGTCGTGGCTGGTGTAGCGACCGTAAACGATGTCCCGTTCAGGTCGGAGGGTATCCGCGCCCTGTTGTTCTTCTTCCATACTTGTGCGAGCTTACACCCAAGCGGAAGTTTGTTTGAAGCCGGCGTAGGATAAGTCAAACAGTTTTCCCGGGCCGTATCGGAAAGGAACCCCTGATTGTGAACAGGCTTGCGCTTGCGTTACTGCTATCCACCACCGTCACGCCGCATGACGTCCCTTATCCGGGGACGTTGACTGTACAGGTCGATGCTACTGACCTGGCACGCAGGATCTTCCGCGTGCACGAAACCATCCCCGTCAAAAGCGGAAACCTCGTTTTGCAGTTTCCGGAATGGGCCCCAGGCGGCCATTCGCCGCGCAACCCCATTGACCAGATGGCCGGCCTCATCATCCAGGGCAATGGAAAACGCGTGGAATGGACTCGTGATCCGTACGACGTGTACTCGTTCCACGTGCGAGTGCCAGCGGGAGTGAAGGAACTCGAGGTCGACTTGCAGTTTCTTTCGCCCACCACCGACCAGGGGCGCACGACCATGACGCCTGAGATCCTGGGGGTGCAGTGGTTGCCGATGATGGTGTACCCGGCCGGTTACTACATGAAGGGCATTCAGGTTCAGCCCAATATCACACTTCCCGCGGGCTGGAAATTCGCAACTGCGCTCGATGGAGCGCAGAGGGAAGGGGACGTGGTGCACTTCGCCACCACGTCACTCAATACCCTGTTCGACTCCCCGGTGGTTGCCGGTATGTATTCCAAAAGCGTCGAGCTCGCGACCGTGAGGAATGCACCGGTCCGTCTGGATATCTTCGCGGACTCTCCCGAGGAGCTCAACTTCAAGCCGGAGGAGCTCGCAGCGCACCGCAACCTGGTGTTGGAAGCCGATACGCTGTTCAACTCACGGCACTTCGATCACTACGACTTCCTGTTCTGCATCAGCGACCGCTTCGGTGGCATCGGACTCGAGCATCACCGCTCCAGCGAAGACGGCGTCAAGACCGGATACTTCAAGGACTACGCGAAATCAGAGCCGGTTCGCGATCTGCTGGCACATGAGATCACGCACTCCTGGAACGGCAAGTTCCGGCGCCCGGCGGATCTGTGGACGCCTACGTTGAACGTTCCGATGGGTGACTCCCTGCTGTGGGTCTATGAAGGTCAGACTCAATATTGGGGCTACGTGTTGGCGGCGCGTGCGGGCCTGACCAGCCAGGAGGCCGCGCGCAGTCAATTCGCCATCGTAGCCGCAACGTTGCAGGATTTGCGCCCGGGGCGCTCCTGGCGCGATCTGCAGGACACCGACTATCAACCCATCATCGCCAACCGGCGTGCGCAGTCCTGGGCCTCCTATCAGCGAACCGAGGACTACTACATCGAAGGCGCATTGATCTGGCTGGACGTCGACACACGCCTGCGCGAGATGAGCAATGGCAAGGTGTCGCTGGATGACTTCGCTAAGAGTTTCTTCGGGGTCAACGACGGCAGTTACGTAACATTGACTTACGAGTTTCAGGATGTAGTCGCGGCACTCAACAAGTTGGTTCCCAATGACTGGGCTACCTTTCTGCGCTCGCGCCTGGAGTCTCACGGCCCCAATGCGCCGCTGCAAGGCATCGAGCGCTCCGGCTGGCGCCTGGTGTATCGCGACACTCAGCCTCCTTACCTCAAAAAGCTGGAGGAGCTGACTGAAAGCGTCAACAGAACATTTTCATTGGGAATTGCGCTCGACAAAGAGGCCAAGTTGAATCAGGTCGTGTGGGGGAGCCCTGCCTACGAGGCCGGGTTGACCACCGGGACCACCCTGATTGCGGTCAACAGCGTGGCCTACAAGAAAGAGCTGTTGGATCAAGCGCTCATCAACGCGCGCGATCATCATCAGCCGATTGAGCTGCTGGTCCGCAACATGAATATCTTCCGCACGGTCACCCTCAATTACGCCGGCGGTCCGCGCTATCCGGATCTGCAACGGATCGAGGGCACTCCGGATCGGCTGGCCGATATTCTGAAATCCCGCGTACCCTGAAGGTCGTTGCCGCGGTTCCGTACGGGCTTGCCCTAATGTGAGCCCGTCGCGCGCCTGTGTAAGGTGCCGTCACACTATCGCACGGAATCGCTGCAAAATAATATGGCAAAACTGATCGGCCTCGTGGTCGTGCTCCTCATTGCGGCGTACGCGACGTGGCACTCGGCGGGCACAGCGCCCGGTCCCAAAATTACCTTTCTGCTGCCAACGGGTCACATTGGACAGACGGGTGAGCTGGCCCTGAAAGTGGCCACGCCGGACGGGAAGTTGAATAGCCTGGACGTCTCGTTGGAACAGGGCGGGAAGCAAATGCGTCTCTTCGATCTTGCCAACACGGAAGATGCGAAGGTCGTGCACGAACACAACAACGTGCAGATCGGCCGTTCCATTGGTAAGAGATCGATGCCTCAGCTCGAAGCGGGCAAGGCCAGGATTACAGTGACAGCCTCACGACCCGTCCTGTTTGGCCTGCGCGAGGCGATGTCCAGCGCCAGCCGCGAGGTGGATGTGGATCTGAGCCCGCCCACGCTCACTGTGGAGTCGAAATTTCATTTCATCAATCTGGGCGGTTCGGAGCTGGTCGTTTATCGGGTCTCGCCTGCGAACGCGATCTCCGGTGTGCGTGTGGCGGACCAGGAATACCCTGGATTTCCCGCATCCGGCGCGCGCGTGAGCCCGGCGGATCCCGGTCTGCGGGTGGCCTTTTTTGCCTTGTTGTGGAATCAGGACAGCCAGACGCCCATTGAGCTGTTTGCTCATGACGATGTCGGCAATGAGTCCAGGGCGAGCTTCGATCACCGGGTATTTCCCAAGAAATTCCGGGAGAGCCGGATCGCGCTGGACGATCGCTTCCTGGGCCACGTCGTTCCGGCGATCCTGCAGAAATCGACCGACCTGAAGGTCGATAATCCCACCGACTACCTCAGTTCATTCCTGCGGATCAACAACGATCTGCGACACGAGAACAATGACACGATCCGGGCGTTGGCGCGTGCAAGCGAGCCGAAGATACTGTGGGATGGTCCGTTCAGACAGCTGGTCAACACTGCGGTGGAAGGCGGATTCGCAGATCAGCGCACGTATGCCTACCAGGGCCGCGTCGTCGACCATCAGGTGCACTTGGGTTTCGATCTGGCCTCCGTGGCCAATGCGCCCGTGCAGGCGGCAAATATTGGTCGCGTTGCGTATGCAGCCTGGCTGGGCATCTATGGCAATTGCGTCATCGTGGATCACGGCATGGGCGTACAGTCGTTGTACGCGCACATGTCGAGTATCGTGGTCAAACCCGGAGCTCCGGTGAGCACCGGGCAAGTTCTCGGCTACACCGGCTCGACGGGGCTCGCCGGTGGCGATCATCTGCACTTCACCATGTTGCTGGGTGGGAATCCGGTGACTCCGATTGATTGGTGGAGCGGCAAGTGGGTGCAGGATCGCATCCTGCGCAAGCTGCAGGAGGCTTCGCAGGATCGGCTGGCGATGCTGCGAACCTGGGACTGAGGGAGCGGGCTTACGATACGGACGTCCCAGCCATCGATCGAGCTCGAGCGGCGCTGGTGAGCTCCGCCAGCACTGCCCTTAGCTCGGGCAGTTTTGGGGGCTTGCTGAGAACGTAATCGACTTGTTGGGGCATGTCGTTTTCGGCCTGCAGCCGATAAGCCCAACCTGTGAGTAGTACCACCGGTACGGCCGGAGCTCGGGATTTGATGGTGGTTGCGACTGTCCGGCCATCCACGTAGGGCATTCCAAGATCGGTAATGACCAGGTCAAACGGTGTCCCGCGCTGCTCCGCGACACGGAACGAATCAATCCCAGCCTGGCCTCCCTCCGCAACACCAACCAGGTGTCCATCTGCCTCGAGCGCGTCCTGCAGAGATTGCAGAATGAGTGGGTCATCATCCACGAGCAGGATACGCAGCTGACCCACCGGCCCTACATGCGAGCTACCCAGCCCTGCCGCATTGGCCGGTGCGACAGGAAAGATGAACCGCATCGTAGTACCAACACCGGCCTCACTCTGGATTTCGAGGTCCGCACTGTGACGCTGAGTCATCCCGTACACCATGGCGAGACCCAGCCCGGTGCCGCGCTCACCCTTGGTGGTAAAAAAGGGTTCCAGACATCGATTGCGCACAGCCTCTGACATGCCGATGCCCGTATCGCACACTTCGACCCACACACTCGCCGGGGACCCGAGCGACTTTGAACGAATGGTGAGGGTGCCCCCCTCGGGCATCGCATCTACCGCGTTCAGGACGAGATTGGTCAGCGCGTCCCGAATTTCACTCTCCGCGCCGAGAACACCTGGCAAGCGTGGCTCGAGATCCCGCCTCAAGCGAATCAGGATGCCGCGCTCCTGCGGCATATCGCTCCAACTGGCCCGAGTCAGATCCACTACTTGCTGCAGAACCTTGTTGAGATCTACGGGAAGGAGCGCAACCTGCGTTTCGCGTGGGCGGTAAAACTCGCGCATGCGAGCGATAGTGTTCGCGACATCTTCGATGGCGCGCAAGGTGATCCTGAGATAGTTGCGCGCTTCCGGGCCTAAGGAGCCATCACGATCGAGAAGCGATTGTAAGTAGAGCGCTGCAGGAGTGAGCGCGTTGTTCACATCGTGTGCAATACCACTGGCCATTTGACCCAGAGCCCGCAGGCGCTCCTGTTTCATGACCGTCTGTTGCGTCTGGCGAAGATCCTCATACGCGCGCTGCAAGGCCTCATAGAGCTGGCTCTGGTGGGCAGCGAGTGCGACATGACCGCTCAGTTGCCGCAGGAATTCGCAGTCTCCACTCGTAAATCCGCCGGTCGCGCGTCGCGCCGCAATCATCACTCCGAACACTTTGCTGTCCACGATCAATGGAGCAAACACAGCGGAATGCAACCCGAGGCGACCGAGACGTTCGATGAAAGGAGAGGGCGATGTGCTGGTGTCAGGTTCATACATCAGTTGCCCCTGCAGGCAACATGGGCCCAGGCCATTCTCATCGACACGGATGGGAGCCTGCTCCGACACACCCAGCTCAGGGGAGAGCACCTGACCCTTTACGCCGACGCTGGCAACGGACAGTGTGAGCTGTGTGGAATCATAGAGACAGGCGCAGCCGAAATCGATCGGCAGATGCTCCTCGAGGTTGCCCAGGACCACCTGAAAGAGCCTGCGCAGATCCTGGCGCTCGCCGATGGCTCTCGTGGTCTCATCAAGGAGACTCAGACGCGCGAGCTGTGAGCGCAATCGCTCTTCGTCGCGTTTGCGTTCAGTGATGTCGGTGGAGATGCCGAATATGGCATTGACCTGACCGGCCTCATCCCGCAGCGGCGCCTTGACGGAGATATAAGTATGCAGCCCGTCTGCCTGCGGTACCGTCTCCTCCGCAATGACGGCATGATCCCCTTTGGCAACACGGACATCCAGTTCGCGAAACGCGTCCGCGGTGTCCGCCGCAAACAGATCATGGTCGGTTCGACCGAGAATCTCAGCGCGCGGCCGGCGAAAGATCTGTTCGAATTGGCGATTCACGAGTTGGAACCGGCCGTCCAGGCCCTTTACATACACGACCGTCTGCGAGTTGTCGATGATGGCCTGCAGCAGTTGTTGACTCTCTCGCCGTGCGGCGACTTGTGCATGCAGGGTTTCGTTGACTGACTGTAGTTGCGCGGTGCGATCGAGTACACGCTGTTCCAACTCCTCGTTGGCGAGGCGCAGCGCCTCCGCCGATCGTGCGATCGTCGACTGCAATTGGGCATCGATGACGGAGAGCAGGAGTGTCGAGCCGAGGATGAGAAACGTAAACATCGCGATCGTGATGGCGAGCCAGTTCGCATCCAGGCGGGGGCCACTGGAGATGCAGACGGCGTTCGGCGCGAAATGAGCCGCCGCCATGCCCGTATAGTGCATGCCGACGATCGCCGCGCCCATAACGGAGGCAGCCGCGATCTTGTACCAGCGCCGGCCCCTGCCGCTATGAGGCAAGCTGAACGCAATCCATAGGGCGGCTATCGCGGCCGCAATTCCGACGAGCACCGAACCCGTAAACAGCAGGGGGTTGTAGTCGATACCCGGAAACATCTGCATCGCCGCCATGCCGGTGTAGTGCATAGCCGAGATACCGATGCCGATGAACACGCCGGGCACCGCGATACCGCTCGCTGTTGTGTCGTTGCGGTGGAAGCGGTGTAACGCAAAGCCCGAGACGACGACCGCGATCAGCCACGACGTCACTGTCAGTGACATGTCGTAAGCTACTTGCACTGGCAGATGGAATGCGAGCATGCCGATGAAGTGCATCGACCAGATGCCCGTACCCATCGAGAACGCACCGCCCGCGATCCAGGGCCAATGGAATGGTTTGTGTCCCAGGCGCGCACCGTACGTCGGGTGCAAACGTTGCGCGAGACTCAGCGTAACGTGCGAAGCCAGCGCGGCAACGAGGTAGGAAAGGACAACGAGTTGGATCGAATAGCTGCTTTGCATCACGATCAGCCGTGTTAGCGCGACCCTCGCAACACGCTGTGCAGTGCATCGAGACTGACTGGTTTGGTCAAATGAGCATCCATTCCGGCGGCCCGTGTCCGGTGTCGGTCTGCTTCCTGTCCCCACCCGGTTAGCGCAACAATGCGCACGTGCTCGCCGTTGGGCAGCCTTCGAATGCGGCGCGCTGCTTCCAGGCCGTCCAACCGGGGCATTGCCAGATCCATGAAGATGATCTGCGGTTCAAAGGTGCGGGCGCACTCGATGGCCTCAACACCGTCCGCGGCCGTACACACCTCGTGATCTTCCATTTTCAACAGCAGGGCCAGCGATGCAGCGGCATCTGTGTTGTCATCGACAACCAGGACACGTTGACCTCGATTCTGCGGCGCAGGCGAGGGCGCAACATCCGGTTTGTCAGTAGCCGCAGCGAGCGGCAGCCGCACGCAGATCCGCGCGCCCAACCCCGGGCCTTCGCTGAACGCGCTGACCGTTCCGTTGTGCATCTGCACGAGCGTGCGGACCAGAGAAAGCCCGATACCGAGTCCTTCGGCGCCGCGCATCTCGTGCGAGCGTACCTGGGTGAACATGTCGAACACCTGTTCGAGTGCATGCTGCGGAATACCAATTCCATTGTCCTGGACGGTAACAATCGCCTCGCCGTTGTCACGATCCAGGCCGAGTGTGATGCGTCCACCGGCGTCGGTGTATTTAGCTGCATTCAACAGCAGGTTCGAGAACACCTGGGCGAGGCGATCAGGGTCTCCGTCGACAAAGAGGTCAGGGGCACGGACAGCGACGGTCAGCTCGTGCCGGCTCGATTCGATGGCGGCACGGGTAGACTCCACTGCAACGGCCAGGATCTCCGTGAGGAGTACCTTGCGCTGGCGCAACTCGAGCCGGCCGCGCGTAATGCGGCTCACATCCAACAGATCATCCACTAAACGCACCAGGTGTGTCATCTGGCGGTCCATCATATTGACCGTGTCCGAGACGGTTGGATGCACGTCGGCGTGCCGTTTGAGGATATGCAGACCATTGCGCAGCGGGGCCAGGGGATTGCGCAACTCGTGTGCGAGGATGGCCAGGAATTCATTCTTCTTTCGGTCCGTTTCCCGCAATTGCTCCTCGGCCAGCTTGCGATCCGTGACGTCACGGAAATAGACCGCCAACCCCTGGCGCGTTGGATATGCGCGTACCTCCACCCAACGATTACTGATGAGAGAGATTGTCTCGAATGACACAGAGCGCTGCTGCGTCAGGGCACGCTCGTACTCCTGCTGAAACACAGACTCGCGCGTTTGTGGAAAAACGTCCCAGATGACCTGCCCCAGCAAAGTCTCCCGGGCAGCATGGAAGTGGTCCAGCGCGCGCCCGTTCAGATAGGTAAAACGAAACTCCCGATCCAGGGCATAGAATGCATCCGTGATGCTCTCGAGTAGCGCGGCTCGCTCTGCCAGGGCGCGTTGCTCCGTTTGCTGCAACATCGAACCGATATACGCGCGCAGTTCGTGTTCCGTGTACGGTTTGGACAGATAACCGTCCGCGCCCTCTTTGAAACCCTCGATGCGCTGCTCTTGGATCGCCAGCCCGGAGATGAGCAATACCGGGATCATCCGGGTCTGCTCCCGGCCGCGCAGGGCCTTGAGCAGCGCGATTCCATCGACGGTGGGCATCACGATATCGGTGACAACGAGGGCAGGCGGCGAGCGCATCACGCACTCGAGCGCCTCTTGGCCGTTGCCGGCCGTATCCACGATGTATTCATCGGAGAGTACCCGTGCAAGATGACCTCGCAGCAGCGCTTCGTCTTCGACCAACAGGATGCGCGGTTTGGAGTTGACCGGGGGTGGGAGCTCTCCGTTATGCATCTACCTTGAACGCTCCTTTGTGGACGCGCCATTGCGCGTCAATCGTAAGCGCGGCTGTACGACATGTCCGTCCCGGCGCGCGCAGCGGATGCTACCCGCTACGTCGCCCTGGCGCACGCCAACTGGTTCACAGGACGCGCGGAGAGGGAAAAGATCCGGTCCGCGTACAGATACCCTGTGTCGCCGGGGGCAGTACTGCAACTCCTTTGAATTCGACGCCCGGAGAGTTCCACTCGCAGGTCGCGGTATAACTCACCTCGTGGTGACTGGCGGAAATCACTACCGCTCCGAGCTTGTGCTTTCCCTGGTTGGTAAAGCACACCGACATCTCTTGAGAGACGTGTCCAGGAGGGTTCAGGAGGGAAGTGAAGAGGTGCTTCTCAATGCGTGCCGGTATTTCAAACTTCCCTGCGTCATCGGTTTTGGCCACAGACTCCGGTCGCTCACAATAATCGCCGGAATCAGCCCGGGTGTGACTGACCGTGACGGCCACGCCGCTCATGGGTTTACCCGCATTCAGCAAAACACCGGAGAAAGGCTGTGTCACCCACACATTGTGTGGATGCGGATAGCACCCACAGAGCGCCCCCACCAGCGTCAGGGCCAACAGTCTCGAATCGAGTACCACACTGGAATCATCGTCTTTCGTGAACGAGAAACCAACAGGAGCCCGGGCTTGACTCATGCCGATATGGGAATATGATGCACCCATGGCACGAGCAGCTACGACTTCGGACGTCTTCAACGCGATCGCCGAGCCGCAGCGCCGGGAGATCCTGGTACTGCTGCGGGCGGGTGAGCGGGCGGTGACCGAGTTGGCCCAGGAGCTGGGGATGACCCAGCCGGGCGCGTCCAAACACTTGCGTGTGCTCCGGGAAGTCGGGCTGGTTCGGGACCGCAAGGCAGGCAAGCAGCGCCTCTACGGCCTCGACGCCCGCGGTCTGCGACCGGTCCACGAGTGGACCGGCGGGTTCGAGCGGTTCTGGAACGAGAGCTTCGATCGCCTGGACGCGTACGTACAAGATCTCAAGATAACAAGGCAGAAGGAGTAACCGATGGCAGGACGACACACGCCGGCGCAGTCCGCGACGGCCGACCGCGAGATCGTGATCTCCCGGGTCATCAATGCCCCACGGGAGCTGGTGTTCGAGGCGTTCACCGAAGTCCGACACCTGTCGCAATGGTGGGGACCGGAGGGGTTCACCACCACCACGCGCGCGTTCGAGTTCCGCGTCGGCGGGGAGTGGGACTTCGTGATGCACGGACCGGACGGGACGGACTACCAGGAGTGGATCTCATGGACCGAGATCGACCCGCCAGAGCGGATCGCGCTGCTGCACGGTGAGTCGCGCGGCGACCCGAACGCCTTTGAGTCCGTCCTCACGTTCGCGGTCGAGGGCGCTGCGACCCGGATCGAGATGCACACGGTGTTCCCCACCAAGGAGCTGCGCGACGAGGTGGTCGAGAAGTACCACGCGATCGAAGGTGGCCAGCAGACCCTGAGCAAGTTGGCTGCCTACGTTACCGAGATCGTTCGGAAGGGAGTTGAGGGCTGATGGCCGGAAAGGTGTTCTTCAGCGTGTCGATGTCGCTGGATGGGTTTGTCGCGCCCGAGTCCATGGAGGGCTTCATCGTGCCCGAGTCCATGGAGGGCTTCATCGTGCCCGAGCGCAGGAATGACCCGGATGTGCAGCGCTGGATGGCGCAGTGGATGGAACTGCAGCAGTGGGCCTTCCCGCTGCGGTTCTTCCGGGAGAACCTGAAACTCGGCGAGGGCGGCGAGGAGGGGCGCGGCAACGAGATCGCGCGGGAGACGTTTGAGCGCACCGGCGCGAGCGTCATGGGCAAACGCATGTTCGATTTGGGCGAGCACGCGTGGCCGGAGGAGGCGCCGTTTCACACGCCGGTCTTCGTCGTGACGCACGAGAAGCGTGACCCCTGGGTGCGGCTGGGTGGGACCACCTTCCACTTCGTCAACGACGGCATCGAGACTGCGCTCGACCAAGCCCGCGAGGCCGCCGGCAACCGGGACGTTCGCATCGCGGGAGGCGGAGCAGTGATCCTGGAGTACGTGAACGCCGGCCTGATCGACGAGTTCTCGATCGCTCTCTCACCCGTGCTGTTCGGTTCCGGAATCCGCCTGTTTGAGGGCGTAAACGCGGGCCGCGTAGCCCTGGAGCCAATCCGTGCGGAGCCGACGCAGCGGGTAACCCACCTGACTTACGCAGTCCGGGCGCGGTAACTGTACTGGAAATTCGAACACCATCTCAGCCGCCCATGGGCACATTGCATCATGATTGCCCGCACCGGGGCTTTCCCGAAAGATAGAGATGTTCGATATGGCGAACCGGCTGTTCTACTGCTGCTTCGCGCTGCTGGCCGCGCTTTGCGCAGCTCCCGTGCTGGCGACGGCGATCGGTCTGATAGGGCGTCAGTCGACCCGGACGATTGTCACTATCCTGCTCGTTTCGATCTTGATCGCTTTCCTGATTGCCGGCCTCACACGCACGTGGCGCCGTTTCTTTCTGTTCTGTTTCCCGTTGGTCCTGGTGAGCTCGGCATTCGCGGCCTACACCGTGTCATTCGGGGTGCGTCCCAGCCGCTCACTCGCCCTCGTGCTTCTGACCACCTCCTGGGAAGAGGTCGTCGGATTCGTCAGCCTTTACCAGGTACCCACGCTGATCCTGGTTATGTTGGCGTTGGTCACAGTCTACTTGCTGCTCGCACTGCGCTTGCCACGCATGCAGATATTTTCCGGCAAACCCGGTGTGCTCGGAATGACCGGAAGTCGGGCACTGCTGCTCGCGTCGCTGCCCCTGACAGCGTATGTAGCTTCCAACCCTGCCGACCTCATCGATGGGATAGCCACTAATCCCGTCACCGGCAGTGTGCTGTTTTTTGCGGTGGATGCTCCTCTGGCCTATGCGAGCTGGAAGGGTACGCAGCTCCAAAGGGTCCCCTATGGGGCGCGACGATCAGGTGGTGGCGAAGAGGTTCACATCCTCGTCGTCGGCGAATCCGCGCGCCGGGATTCCTGGTCGGTCTATGGTTATGGACGCTCCACTACACCATACCTGGACCAGTTGAAGAACGAAGCCATCTTCCTGCAGGACGCCATCGCGGATGCCAATCTAACTTTCTGGTCCGTACCCATCATATTGACAGGCATCACGCCTGAGCAGTTCACGACAGCCCCGATCCGCGGCAACATTGTGGATCTCGCGAAGGAGGCCGGCTACAGCACGACCTGGCTCATCAACCAGGATATCGCCATGACCAAATATGTGGGCATCCATGCGGACCACATGACCTTTCCTCCCGCGGGGAACAACGTGTTTGATGTGAAGTCGCTGGACGGAGCGCTCCTGCCGGCCTTTTCCAAGGAAATCGCACGCGCCGGCGCTCCGCGTTTCATCGGCATACATGTGATGGGTTCGCACTGGGTTTACGACCGCCGCTATCCCGCCAGCTTCCGCCGATTCGGCGCGGCCAGTCACTTCAATGACATGGCGACCTTTTCCCCCGGCAACAACTCGGCAGGGATGATGGACGCTTACGACAACAGCGTCGCATACACTGACTGGTTCCTCCACCAGTTGATCGAGCACGCGCGTGCAGTACAGGTTCCAGTGACACTGACATTCTTTCCGGATCACGGGGAGGACGTGGGGCTGCTGGATGGAACGGTAGGGCACGGCGCCCCTACATATACGCGGCATGCATTTGAGATCCCGGCGTTCGTATGGGTGAATGACGCCTTCCGGCGAGCTCATTCGGAGAAAGTTACGGCGATGCAAGCCAACGCGTCCAAGGAGATACGCAGCCATGACGTGTTTGGCACCGTGGCGGATCTAATGGGCATCAGCTGGCCGGGAGCGAATCCAGGACGCTCGTTTGCATCGGACAAATTCGTGCCCGACACCGGCATGCAGCATTGCGCCGGCGGGCAGCTGGTGCCGCGTCCACAGCGCCAAGCCGAAGCCGCTGCAATAGCTACCCAATCCCACGCGCCATAGAAGGCGCTAGGGCGCCGGGTTACCGGCCTCGGACGCACAAGCCCTAATACTCGAAGTGCGCATAATGTATATTATGTTCAATTGTACTGAGTCTAAAGGACGCGTACATATTTCAAAAGTGTTGTGGGGAATCTTCTTTGATGTCACCCGACTAATCATTTTGTCACCCAGATCCCCTGCAAGCTCAATGACTTGCGAGCTGGTGACACCACTCCGCGCGCAGGGTGAGGCGGCGCAATCGCCGGACTGATCATTGTTGTCACCGACGTTCTCGGCGTGGTTCTCGTGGAAAGTGACAGCAATGAGCAGTCTTGTGACGGTAATGATTAACAGATTTGCAGAGAGACGAGCTGAGTGTCCGCCGGGCCCTTACAGCCAAACCCTTACGACGCTGAAATGGTACCCCCGGGTCGGCTAGATTGATCCTGGCCAAGTTGGCTTTGAGTCCCAACGCGATTAGCCTTGACCCATATGTCCGGACTGCCCGTCACTGTCGACATTCCGCTCTCGACCGATGCCTACGGAGCGATCCGCGTGAGCGGCACCCGCGTGTTGCTGGACGTGATCATTGTCGCTTTCCAGGACGGCGCGACGCCCGAGGACATTGCGCAGAAGTTTCCAAGCGTGGCGCTGCCGGACGTATACCTCATTATCGCGCACTATCTGACCCACACCGCAGAGATCGATGCCTACTTGTCTCAACGTCAGATTAAAGCGGCCGAGCTTCAGCACGAAATTGAAAAGAAATTTGATCCTGTCGGTATTCGTGCTCGCCTTCTAGCTCGTCAACGCAGCGCGCGTTGACTAAGCATCTGACACGCGTTCAAGGGGATGACGCGGAGCGCCTCAAACAGGTCGAAGTCCGTCTCAGTTCTTGGGCACAAAGTTGAGTACGAAACGGCACTAAAGTTGATACCCAACTCGCCTCTCACGCGCTTTTGCCTAGCCCAGTTCAATGCTGAAGTCCCACTTGCACTTGTGAGAGCGCGACCGGCAGTCGCAGCATGGGCCGGTGACCGGCAAATACAAAAAGCGCGCTGCGCCGGCGTCTAAGCGCAGCGGCATTCTCGGCCGCAGCGCGCTCACTGGCACCCGCGTTCTTGGCCCGGTGCCCGCCATGGGAGGCTCGGTCTCGGCACGTCAGATCCGCGTAGCGTTGCGGAATGACTGAACTCTGAGACAGGCTCGGCGGCGAGCTTCTTCAGCTTCGCTTAGCCCGGTGCGTCAACGGGGAATCCCGAGCCGCAACAGTTCCTTTATTCGCCTACCTTCGATCCTTTTCGCTTCGCGAAGCTCGCGCACTACTTCCTGCATTCTCGAAAAGTGCTGGGCGATGATCGGGACCACGCCGCCACGGTGATCGGAGCCAATTGCGCGGTCCACAAATTCCCTTGTTTCCGGGTCTGTAAATGCGTCGTAGGTCTCAACCTCGCGTCCCCAAAAATCGAGACAGTCGATCGCGGCGCTGTCAAAGGGAATCCGATCAATATCTCTTTTGTCGCCGGGTGCCTGCTCTGCGTAACCAATTTTCAATAGGTAGACCTCAGCCGCAAATCCACCGCATGCCACGCTCCTCGCAATCTCCGGTGGGATGTCACAGCAGCGTGTGCGCGCGTGGCCACGTGCATCGCCGTCAAGAAACTCGATGCATTCGACGTCGCCGCCCAGATGTAAGCAGACAGTCGCGTGGCCGACCTCATGCCAACATTTGTACTCGATGCTGTCGACGCGAATCTTCATAAACCCCGACCATGGTGAACGTTGTTCTCCTGCACGTGATAACTCAGGCTGAGTGCCTGAGAGTACGTGCCCAGCGCTGAGGCAGTAGTCGGATCGGATCCCCTCGCCTTGTCTACTCGCGAGTGATCTGGGCGCCCTTCACTACCGGCAAGAGTACGTGAGCGCGACGCCTGTGTCCGCGGACGCGGATCCGTGGCGCCGAACGCAGTCGTCCAGGCTGCCGGGTCAGCGCCATCGTCAGCGCCAAGTTCGACTCCGCGGCTGTCAACGATTGGGCATGTAGTGAGGCCATGTGCGAGATGACGTTGGAAATCACGTCCATGGCCACTGTCAGGATATCGGCCGCGCGCTGAAATAGTTCAAACAACCACTTCCGCGACGCGGGATGCAGGAGCGCCAGCAAGGCACTCAACAGGATCACCGCCTTCGCCGTGTCGGGTAAGCGCGTCCACAACTGGACAAGACCGCGCAGCGATTCGGCGAGTGCAGCGGCTGCTGCGATGGGAAAAACAACACCGGCAAGACGAATGCTAATTACGGGCGTGATGGCCCGCGCGTAATCTCGCGCCCGGTGGACGAACTCGTGGGACAGCGCGTGCCCGCCCAATTTCTCAATGTGGGCATCTTTTGACAAGACGCCGGCGGCGTTGCACTTCCTGTACAGCTGTACGTACGGAACATCTTTGGGGTCACAGCAGTCGCCCCGCGCATCCCCAGGGTTGGCGAGAGTGTCGTCCCACACCAGGAACGAGCGGTATTCGTGCCATCTTTCCCACAGCAGCGCCTCCGGAATCTTACGTTTGGATGCTGCCTGGGGAATCGCGGAGGTCATCTCAGCATCCAGCCACCGCGGAGCGTGAGCCACGACTACGCTCGCCGCGATCAACTCTTCCAGCGCTGTCGCACCACGCTCCGGATAGCGCACCTTATAGATCAAATCGCCGACGACCGCGTTTGCGTCAACCACGATATTCAACTGTAAGAGGTCGGCCAGTTGAATGTTCGAAGATGCAAGCTTCGAAAGCACAGACCTTAGGGGCTTTAGCTGACGTGTGTCGAAGCGCACAGATGAGGGTGTCATAGGAGGCGGACTCGGTGGCGACTCATCGTGAACCGGCCGTGGATCGGCCGTCACCCATGCACTTTATATCTTCTGGTCTAAATAGTCGTAGCGTCTGCTTCCGCGGACATCGCCCCTTCTCCCCCGCCCGCTTGAACGATAGGCTTCAGGTGAGAGCAGCAATCGATGCGATTTAAGCGAATCCGGATGGGCCGGAGTCGAGCGCCTGAGGAGGGCCACCGTCGACACCCGCGGTTGCCGGAGACAGGTCCGAGCGGCGGGCCAGTCGTAAGGAGTCCGATCTGGCGGGCGCTCCGCAGGAGCCAGCCGCGTTTGCGGCCTTGAAGTTACCGGCCGCGCCCTAATTCTGCGCATCGCAGGCCTTTGCGCCCAGTCGCCGCCGATCTCAGGGGGATCATCTAGCTCCGACTGCCCGTGCGCCTCGCCCGCACCGCGTCACAAGAGAGGGTTATGGGCATGGGTACACGCACTTGGAACAAGGATCGCGCCGCGAACCGGATTGACAAGAAGATCGCCGCGTTCCCGATTGAGGATCTCGATATCAAGGAGTACGTCCGCGAGACCGACCTGTCGAATATTCCCAATACGATCGCCTATCGAGTCGACGGCGTGCATGTCTACGCCGACATCCTCAACGTCGACGATATGCTGCGGGTCACCGAAATCGAAGGCGAAACTTGTCACCGCCGGACGCTGCGATTTCTCAACCTTCACTATCGAGCCGTTCACCGGATCCTGAACCGCGTCGATTCCATCAAGGTCGACTTCCACAACCAGCGTCTGCACTCCGTCGTCGCCAAGCCATACGACTCGGAGGCCGAGCGCGTCCATCGAGCAGTGGCGATCGCCCAACTGATCATTGACGTGCTCGGGCAAACCGGGGAGGACGCAGATCATCCGTCGGCGAAGCTACGTGTAGGCATCGATACTGGTAAGGCTCTTGCAGTCAACAACGGACGACGCGGTCATCGTGAACCGTTGTTCTTGGGAGACCCGGCAAATCACGCCGCAAAGCGGGCCGGGGGTGGCACCACCGCCGGCATTTACTTGACCAATCGAGCTCGCCAGGCGATTGGGCTCTCAACGGTCGACTCTGAAGACGCCGTCGCTTTGACTCGGGAGCAGATTCTCGCCAGCCAAGACGAAGCGAATCTTGACGTCACAGCCGAGCAGGTCGTGAAGGAGTGGCAGCAGGACCTCAAAGACAGTCCCATCGGAGTGTTCAAGTTCTCCGGACATACCCCACCCTTCAGGGACCTCGATTTTGAGCTGCTCTCGGTGACCAACTCGCGACGGCAGGACGCCAGCAGCATATATGCGGATATCGATGGGTTCACGGCGTTCGTGAGTCGGAACATTTCCACTGACGACAACGCGAAACACGTCGTGCGCGCGCTCCAGGTTTTGCGTAGTGAACTTGATGCCGTGCTTCACGAGGACTTCGCCGGACGTAAGGTTCGATTCATCGGCGACTGCGTCCATGGGCTCGCGGCGGAAGGGACGGCGCAAACCACCGATGCAGAAGAGACCGTGAGCGTGATGAGTCTGTGCGCCGCCGGCATGCGGAGCAGCTTCGATCTCGCGCGCTCGAAGCTCAAGGCAGATGGCACCGATGTCTCAAGTCTCGGCCTCCAGGTTGGCTTCGAGTTCGGACCGATGACAGCCACGAGGTTGGGCGTAAAGGGAGATCTGATCCGTTGCTCGGTCAGCCGTGGGGTGCTGACCGCAGAGAAGGAGCAGCAGCGCTGCGCGGGCAGCGAGACGGCTATCGGGCCAGCGGCCTATTTGGCTGGCAGCGAGGCCATCCGCGCCGTCTTCGGGGAAACGCGCAAGCGCGCCCAATTGGATTACCCGACGCTCGTTGACGAGCTCGCGGCAAAGAATGACAAAACTGCGCGAGCCATTAAGGCGGAGCAGGCTCCTAGTCTTCTCAGGGCTGCGAGTGCCGCGACCCCAGCGTTTGCCTTTCCTAACCGCGAGACTGGACCCGTCAAGCCTGCTGGCTTCGCATGACCTGGTACCTGGATGACGTCGCCCGGTTGCGCCGCGAGCGCGAGGCGCTTGAGGCCCTCGTCCTGCGCTCCGCCTGGCTGACACCGGTTGCATGGCGCTTTGACGAGAGCGGCCGCCTCTGTGTGGATTTCGACATTGAAGTCAAAGGCCAGACGCGCCCTGTTACGTTGCAATATTCTCAACATTTCCCGCACGCCCCCTGTCTGGTGGTTCCACGCGGAAACAAGAGCCGATGGTCGGCCCATCAATGGGGGCCCGGAGGCGAGTTGTGTTTGGAATACGGCACTGACAATTGGGTCCCGACTATTACGGGTGCTCATATGCTAGAGAGCGCGCACCGCCTGCTCGAAGGTGAGGCGGCTCCCCTTGGTGAGCGAATGCCGGTGCCTTCTCGTCACGAAACCAGTGTCGGTCAGGATCTGCGCGGCTCGTATACTCGACTGCTTCTAACGCGCAATCTGCAGGAATTCCTCCAAAACCTACCGCTGGGAAGTGCCCTGCACGCCACTGCAAGTCTTTTGATACACGAGGAATGCGCGGTCGACGTTGTCCGGGAGATTACGCTCTTGGACGGCAGCGTCTGGAAGGACGCATCGATTCCGCGGCACCTTCAGCGCGAGAGCTTTCCTGATACCCTCAGTGTCCTGCGTGTCTCGAGCTCGGAATTGTGCGATTCGAAGACGCTCGCTGATTTCATCTTGCAGCTGGCTACATATGGCATGGCAGTTCCGGAGAACAAGTATGTGATCGTCGCCCATCCCCTGGGCATAGATCACTTTCTCCTGGATCGGGATACGAATTCCGTGCACAGGCTCGCGGTCGTTCCTGCGCAGGTAGTGGCTCCGCGAACCGATTCGGCCTACGAGGTGCTGAATCAAAAACGGGTCGCACTCGTTGGATGCGGATCGCTCGGCAGCAAACTCGCGGTGATGTTATCGCGGTGCGGCGTCGAAGACTTTTTACTCATCGACGATGATGTGGTCTTTCCGGACAATTTCGTGCGTCACGACCTCGATTGGCGAGACGTGGGCACTCACAAGGCCGATAGCGTCGCGCGCCGCATTCAGTTGGTGAATCCCTTGGCGCGGTGTACGGTTCGCCGACACAAGTTGGGGGGCCAGGAGTCCAGCGGCAGTTTGGATTTACTGCTCTCGACGCTTGGCGCGTACGACCTGATCATTGATGCGACGGCAGAACCCAGGATATTCAACCTCCTCAGCGCCGTGGTAGCGGCGCAGAAAAAGCCGCTGCTGTGGGCTCTCGTATACGCCGGCGGACTCGGCGGCTTGATTGCTCGACATCGCCCAGGGCTCGAACCGCCACCGCAGCGAATGCGCCTGGCGATCGATAACTGGTTCGAACAGCAGGGAAAACCTGTTCCCGGGGAAGCACGGGACTATGGGCTGCGCGGCCCAGGTGTTCCGCTAATTGCAGATGACGCGGATGTGACGGCGATCGCAGCTCACGCGTCCCGGTTGGCCGTTGATACGCTCATAGCTCCGAGTCCCTCAGTATTTCCGTGTTCCGCTTACCTCATCGGTCTGAAGCAAGGCTCGGTGTTCACTCAGCCCTTTGACACCTATCCCATCACGGTGCCTGATAGTGTTGAGGAACCCGTCGATGCGGGCCTGAGTCCAGAGGAATCTGTGGCGGAAATCATGACACTCATTCAGCTATCCAAAAGACAGAACGATGGAACTCCTCCTATCGAGTCAACTGGCCAGTCGCCTGCGTCGTGAATTAAAGCGCCGCGGGCGGCGCGAAGTCGGCGGTGTTCTGATGGGGGAGCACCTCGGAACCGACCGCTTCCGGGTCGCGGATCTCACCGTGCAGCGTGCAGCAGGAGATGCCGTGTGCTTTACACGCAATCTGGACGAGCATCGCGAGCAACTGCGCGAATTCTTCGACCGAACGGGGCGCGACTACACGCGATTCAACTATCTGGGGGAATGGCACTCTCATCCAAGCTTTACACCGCTCCCCAGCATAGTTGATCTACAAACGATGCAATCCATCGTCTCGGACAGCCGCGTCGGCGTACTCTTTGCCGTCCTCATCATCGTGCGCCTTGAATCGGGCCGGCAGCTGCAGCTATCGGCGTGCGCGTTTGCGCCCGGCAGCCCCGTGCCGTTGGACGTAGATGTGAGAATCGAGGCGACCGAGATGGCCACTGCGAAGGTGGGTGTGTTCCAGCGGCTACGAGCGTGGTTCAAGCTCTAATTGACAGACCACCACCAGTTGGAACGAAAAATACGAAGATTGTTCATTGCGGTCCAAGTCCGCTCTTCCCACATAGGCCTCCCGGGACTGCCATTTACCTTGAGCTCCGGTACGAGGGCGTCGTAGACGCTGCCGGTAATCCAGGTCGGATAATCGGCTGGCAGCGTGGTGAGCTTGGCCGCGTAGTTCGCCGCGCGCCCGACCCAGACGAGGTCATTGTCACCACGCACCCCGGTGCGCGCGACGAATTGCGCACTGGCGTCGATCCCGACGACATGCTTCAGCCGGAATGCTTGCTGAGGATATTGGGCAGCGATCGCCGGGTTAATGATGTGGGTCACCGCGTAGTTGATTTTTAGGCCCGCGCGGGCGGCGGAGGTGTTCTTCATCCCACCAAGAAATACCGCCATGATCCGATCGCCGTCGTAGGCCGTGATCTCCCCGCCTTCCGCGCGAATGATCCGTGCGGCCGAATACAGGAAGGATTTGTACACTTCTGCCGCGAAGTAGTCGGTTTGTCCAGAAACCATTCCGGTTGAATCTGCGAGATCTGCATATAAAACTGTCGCGGTCTCAAATTTGACTGCGTCATTTCCAAGGCCAACGTCCTCGGGCGCAGGAACCGTACTCCCGTCGCGAGTCTTCCAATGAGTCGCGAATATCTTAGCGACCTCTGTCTTGAGCTCATCTCCGAGGGTCATGAGGGTGAATGGTCAGCGAGCGCCGTGCCGATCGACACACTGTTCGATTTCGGCACAGGCCGATTGGAGTCGGCTGTTGAGGGTTACTGGCGGGCCGTCCTCGTACACAATTGGAGTAAGGCCAGACAGGTCGGAAGGTATTTTGACAGGTGTGTGCCGGCTCTGAACGATCAACGTGCGCTGTCTACGCAGCGCACCCATAAAGAGGCCCGCTTCGAAGACGACGTTATCACGCGGCGCGCGGCTCCATATGCGACGGGAAAGGGTTCGGTCGTCGGGCCCGAAGACCAGGACAGCGAAATCTGCCGAGTCCAGCTCCCGTTCCAGATCCTCAATGGGGAAGTGCGAGGGCATGAAGATCCCCTTCGGCCACACGCGCACAACCGCGCGGCTCGTGGTGAGGCCAGCCTCGATCGCATTCGCAATGGGTAAGGATTCGCGCGACGAGCCGATAAACACGATCGGCGTGTCGTTTCTCTCCCGGATGAATTGTGTGCGCTCTCTCAGCCGATCCCCGAGCACTCGAGCGAGGTTGCGCCAGAGTTCGGGGAAGCGCCGTGTCAGGGCGGTAAATTCGGGCTCTCGTACCCGCGCTGCCTCGGTCGGCTCGAGAGCGATACAGCTTGCGGAGCGCTGGGCGGCGCGCTCGATGAGGCTCATTTCACCAACGTGGGTGCCGGCAGCGCGTTGTCTTAAGGCTTGGCCTTTGATCACCACGCTGACGCGGCCAGACAACAGAAGAAACATGTCATTGTCCGCATGCCCTTGTGTGATGAGGTAGGAACCAGCGTCGAAGAACTCCGCCGCGGCGATGTCGGCGAGGGGCTCGGCCGATTCAGGGCAGCCGCGTAGCAGCTGTTGATCTTTGAGGGCATCGATTAGATGGCGTCTTCCATCTGGCCCGGAAAATCGTGATGTCACGGAACTCCCTTTGTCGGTGTTGTTAGTACGCTTGCGGAGTCAGTCTCCATGCTTCGCCGGCGTCCGCCCACGTGTTTTCTTGGCAGGTACTGCGGTGAGAATGGTTTTTGAGAGAACCTCGCGTAAGCGCTGCTCAAATTGCTCGCCAGTCAGCGCGTTGGCCGCGTGCTCACCCAAGCGTCGTTCCGCTTCCTCCGCCCGTGCCTGTTGCAGGCGGGCCGTCTCGCTCAGCCGCGAGATGTCCGCGCGTGCGCTTGCGAGTGCTTCACTGGTCTCCGCACGCAGCTGTGTACGTTCTTCGATAGCGCCCTGCAACTCGCCGCTGAGACGAGCAATCTCTGCCACTCGCTGCCGGTCGAGGGCTTCTGTGCGCTTGCGCTCGCTACTTAACGCCTGGCGAACCTCGTCTATCTGTTTGATCCAGTGCCGCTCGGTTGCTTCGCTCCGCTCTTGCGCGATACGGATCGCCTCTTGGTGTTCGATGCGGACCGCCTCGAGTCGAGCTGTTGTGGCCGCAGCCTGCTGTCGTAGCCCTTCATGTTGCTCTAATAAGCGCCCACACTCGGTCTGCAGCTCTGTAATGCGCGCGCCATCAGCGTGATGGCGGGCGTTGGCCTGAGCCAGTTGCTCCTGTGCCATCGCCACGGTCTGCTCCATGGCAGCGCGCTCGCGCGCGAATTCCTGGAGCGCGCGCTCGAGTTCCGAAGAGCGTACGGCGAGCTCGGCTCGCTGTGTTTCCAACTCCACCGTCTGCGCGGCGAGGGAATCTTTGAGAAGAGAGCGCGCTTGATCAATCGCTTCGCTCCACAGCCCCATGAGCGCCTTGCTCACGGGCTCCGGAACGCTCGGCAGCTCCTGGCCGGGGAGGTCTCGCAAGCGCGCCCCGAGCTGCGCCCACCAATGATCCAGGAAGAGCGCAATGGTGTTGGGTGAGCCCCGCCCCAGGCGGGAGCGAACCCGCTCCACAGTAGGCCGGCCACCTTCCAACAGCAGCGCATCCGCGGCCTGCCGGACGTCCTCTTCGCGAATCCTCGGGGAGCGGCGCAGCGCGCTCGCCAGGTCAGTCACGGAATCGGGCTCGCCAGTCGTCATGGTCAGTGTCTCCCGCTCGGTCACTGCAACCCCCTCCCCTCTAGTATCTCCACTCACGATAAGAGATGATTATCGTGAGTAGAGCGTACAATTTGATATATATCTATCATATCCCATGTCAAAACTCACTAAAGACCATCGCCGCCCAACCGCCGTCAGTGATCCGAATGCCCTAGTGCCGCACGCCAGCGTGCTGGCGCTAGACCCGGCGGTGTTACACGCCCAAGCTGAGGACTCAGTGCGCGCGCTGGTCGCCGAGGGCGAATCGGCGAATACGGTGCGCAGCTACGCCAGTGCTTTGCGGTATTGGGCGGCGTGGTTCCGGCTGCGCTATCGGATGCCGATCGCCCTGCCCGTGCCGGTACCGGCCGTCCTGCAGTTCTTGGTCGATCACATCCAGCACACCGCCGAGGACGGTCAGCTCGTGCACGACCTGCCGGCAGCAATCGATGAAGCCCTGGTAGCTGGCGGCTTCAAAGGCGCCCTGGGATCCCCCGCCCTCAACACGGTGATGCATCGGCTCTCGGTGCTCTCGACGGCTCACCAGAAGCGCGAATTGCTCAGTCCTGCGCGCGACCCGGGGGTGCAGGAGTTGGTGCGGCGGATCCGGCGTACCTACGCACAGCGCGGCCAAACAGCGGTCTCCAAGACCGCACTCACCAAAACGCCGCTGGAGGCGATGCTGGCGACCTGCACCGACGGACTGCTCGGCATTCGGGATCGCGCCCTCCTGTCATTTGCCTTCTCAAGTGGCGGCCGGCGACGCTCGGAGGTCGCTGGCGCCGACATGGCGCATTTGGTCAAGGTCGAGGCGGACACCTACGTCTTTCAACTCGGCCATTCGAAGACCGATCAGAGGGGTGCGGTTCACAATCCGGACGCCTACAAGCCCGTTGTAGGCGCGGCCGCTCAGGCGCTGACCGCTTGGCTCGAGGCCTCGGGCGTGAAATCGGGTGCGATCTTTCGGCGCATTCGCGGCAGTACAGTCGCGGAGCCGCTGTCGGGTCAGGCGGTCTGGTTGATCGTCAAGCGGCGTGCACAACTCGCCGGCCTCGAGGGTGACTATGGCGCCCACTCATTGCGATCGGGGTTCGTGACGGAATCCGGTCGGCAGAACGTCCCTATGAAAGAAGCGATGGCGATGACCGGTCATCGCAGCGTACAGACGTTCTTGCGGTATTTCCAACCCGGTTCTCTGCAAACCAGTGCGGCAGCGGATCTTCTGAAAGGGCCCAAGGACGGTGGCACATCATGAATGATTCCGACGTCGCCCTACTCGTGACAGCCTCAGCGCTCTTCCCCGGTACCCCGGCAGACGAGAGCGCCCTGCTGACCCAGCTGACCCAACTCAGTCGCGACGATGCGTTATGCATCTGCGCGAAACTCAACGCCATCGTGTCGGGGTTCGCGCCTGCGCGCTCGCTCTACGAGCGCCAAGACGAGGCCGTAAGCTTCTTGCAGCTGACGCTGTCAGAAAAATTCGCACTGTCAGACTACGCGAAGCGGCACGGCGGCCCTGACCGGATTTTCGTGTTCTTTCGAGGCCAACTCCTGGAGCTCGCGCGAGCGATTGCGGTCCACTGTCAGAACCTACCCGGTGATGGAGAGACTTTCAACGATCCTGCGGTGCGCTCGGCGTTTTTGCGGGCCGCGTTGATTGCCAGTGAGTTGTGGCAAGCGCGCTTATTTGGCGCCGCAGGTTTGAGCGTTCACGAACCCTTGCGGCAGGTACTGGGCAAGTTCCGCAAGAACGTTGAAGAGGCAAGCCAAGCGCCTCATCCTGGATTCACCACGAGCCGTGGCTGGCTGCTGTTCACACAGTACTTACCTTCTCACTTGCCGGACTTCACGAATCGCTTCGAGCAGGCTACGGGGCTGACCCTGAGGCAGTACTTTGTCTGCGCGTTTCACCTGACGGGTCATACCTTGGCCGACCGACCCGGCATTGAACGTCTCTTTCCGACCCGCTTTTCCGGTGAACTCCCCTACGTCGGCGTGCTGAACCGCTTCATACAGCTGCAGTCCCAAACACCCGACGACTGGGCACAGACGCTTCGGGGTGTTCCGGTGGATAGTGGCTACCGATCGCTGCGCGAACGGCCGATCTTCAGCTTCGATCGAAACCGCTCGGTGGTCTTCGAGCCCAGTCTCTACTTGGGCAATCTTTCGAGCGCGCCTCTGTTTCAGGTCCGCTCGAATAATATGCCCATGGATAAGCTGTTTGCGCTCTTTGGCAGCGCGTTCGAGGACTACGCGACCGATTTACTGCGGCGTCGGTTTCCGAGCGGAAATGGGATGCTCCACCAAGCCCTGCGAGGCAACCTTGAGGGCGTTGACCGCGCCGGCAATGCCTTCCAGATTGATGCTCTGTTGAATATTGAGCTGACAACGGCCAGCATCTTTGAGATGAAGGCCTCATGGCTGCGCGAGGAATCCATCCTCGCTGACGATCCGGAAATATTCCTGACTGAGATCCGTAAGAAGTACAGTTATGACCCCGTCGGAAAAACACGTAAAGGTGTTGCGCAGTTGGCTCGCAGTGTGGGCGCACTCATCCGCGGGGAGTGGTCTGGGCCCGACCGAGAATACGCAGGGGTAACATCAGTCTTCCCGGTGCTGTTGGTGTTCGACGAAAGAATGGGCACCCCGGGCCTCGGGCAGTTCTTGGAGAGCGAGTTTCGCACGCTCCTGGGCGCGGTGCCCTCGGGCCGCTTGGTTCACCCCGTGACCGTGCTGACGATCTTCGATTTGGAGCACCTGGTTTGGGGCGTGGAATCGCTGTCTCTGCAGGCGTTCTTGCGAGAGTATTCCGCGGCCGATCATGAGCGGCTGAGTTCCGTTCACAATTTCATCTCCAGATCGGCGTTTCTCAATCAGGTGGGTCAGAGCGAGCTGCTGGAGGAGCTCAGCGCGGGGTTCATGGAGGAGGCGCGCCGGGAGATCATGGGGACATCCTCCACTTGAAAGGTCACCCTCCGCCACGGCTGCAAACGGGCTGGCCCGCAAAGGTCATTTCCGAGTCAATTCGCGTCGATCGTCGATCAATGTGGTCCTCTGCTAGGCTCTCAGATTGTCTCTTGGAGAACTGCGGACTGTGGCATGTCTGGAAAGCTGACATTGGTCCTGGGACTTGCGGGTTCCGGCAAGTCGCATTACTTCGAGAATCACCTATCGGGCTACAATCGGTTGTTCGATGGGAACTACGCGGAATTATTGGGCCTCCTGCGCTCGGGAAAGTACTGTGTGTTGACCGAGTTGAAATACATGAATCCTGCCAACCGAGACCCCTTCGTCGAATCGGTACAACACGCTGTCCCAAGAGTCACCATCGAGTATGTCTGCTTCGAAAACAATCTTGAGATCGCCAACAGTAACTGCCGGGTGCGCTCAAATAAACCAAATGATCCTCTCGGAACCGCGCACATCCAAAACAACACGATTGCATCACAGGTCTATCGGTATCCCAAAGGGGTGACCCCAATCAAAATTCATGTACTGCCGCCGCCCCGTCAGCCCGAGCCGGTGAAGACCCCGGTCGAGGCCGATGCCCTGGCTCTGCAGGGGCGATTGCGATTGAACGATGAAAACATGCACCAATTCGGCCAGTTCATGGCTAAGAATGCTGCGGTATTCGAGCGCTATTTTGGAGTCCGCCTCTTCGAGGGCTCACTCAACGTGTATGTCGCTGAGCCTCCGTCCCTATCCGCCGATCTGGATGCCAGACGGCCCATGCCGTCTGTGATCATTCCCAAGGCTGAGATGGTCGGCAACGTTCGGGGGGATGGTCACGGCTGGGCCTGTACGCTTCGAGGACCGAAACTGCCTCGAGATACAGCCTGTTGGATATTTCGCCGCGTCGGTTCGACCGTCAGCCGAGGCATCATTGAATTACTCGCGGTCGAGGAGTTGGTCCGACCGAACCAGCTCGATGATAAAGATCCTGTCACGATCCTGATTCATCGGCCTCAGCCGACGAGGTAGCTTCCTCGCGAGCGTTACCAAGTCACTGAAGAGTTGCTCGTGGGCCGCCATTCGCGAGCCCTCTTCAGGAATTCTCGATCCTGCGCGTTGAAGCCTACGTACTCCCCGCGCATCGGCTCTTCCGTCTTTTGAAATGAGAACTCTCCTCTGATCAGCGGCCGTCCGAAGCGGTCCCACAGCCATTCGATCGCTGAGTCGATGGACCAGTCTCTCCTCTGGAAGTATCCGCGCTGCACGTACAACCGGGTCTCTGCCTCAGTGGAGGCTGCGACACCTTCGCAGTCTTCGCGCCGCGCACTGGTTGGGTACAACGCAACGACTGGCTGGTAAAGAGTGTCGCACTCCGCGATGACTACGCAGTGTGAGGCCGGCGTTGCATCCCGAAATGAGAACAATAGCGAGGTCAGCTCGGTGTACAACGCCTGCTCCTCCAATTGCTCCGGTTGAAGAGACTCGAAGGTCATCCCAACCAAGAACGGAATCGTGAGGCCCGTCAGTCCCAGGGCCTCACGTTGGTATCGCAGCACCGAGAACCACGGAGGCGGCGGAGGAGTCTTTTTTCCCATCGGCACTCCTTGGCCGCTGCTTTGTTGTTTCGTGGTGTTGCCCGCCTCAACTTCTTTAACCACCGCTCCCTCCCCCTCTACGCTGTGCCGACTGTGAGCGCTTACGTTCACGCCGGTTCGCCGCGAACCTCAGCGTACGCAGTTCGTCCCCAATTCATACCTGACCGATAGTAGCGCAGCGCGAGAGGCAAGTTCTCCTCAATGAAGCGACCGTCGTCATAATTCGCCAGGAGATGACCGCACAGGGAGGTGGTAAGAGCGTCTTAGCCGGTGCGCGCGGAGTCAGGTTTGGGGTAGTCCTATGTTTGCGATTCAGGTTCGCAGATCTCCCCGGATTTCTTCCATCGGCATCTCCACCCTTCGCTCGGGACCCGCATGCGGCCTAAGCCTGTGGGAAGATGCCGCGTGCAATACTCACGACACGGCCGCCACGGCGGGAACATTGTCCACCCCTCTTCCTTTTGAAACAGTTGGCGCCCCGCTTGTTTCAAACCGTCGGGCCAAGAATACAGACGCCGCTCAAGCCACCACTCCTCGTCATTCCAGCGATCGGCATCTCCCAACACCTCGGCGATCTTCGCACCCGCGCCGCAGCGCCAGCGGCCCAGAGTGAGCTTCTCCCATACTTGTCGCGCGACGCTGGCAGCGAAGAGTCTCAAGGCGTAGTCCGCTTCGGGCACCACGATCTGACAGCCCTCCTCCCGAAGCCAGCTCTTCAGCAGTCCCGAGTCATCAACGTCGCGGTCCAGGATCTGAAGGAGAGGAGGTCTGTGAAACCTCATGAGTCCGTAGATCACCAGATCGCGTTGGACGAGCCACGCTCGGCTCGTGCCGGGCGAGCCTGCAACACACGGCGCCGCTCGAGTGTCCGCCCCCGAGGGGAATGCCACTTCTTCGCTAGCAACGCCGCACCCCGTCATGTCGTTCGCGGTAGAACCCACGCCTGCTTCCTGGAGCTCACAGAACCATGGATACGCTCGCAGGAATTCCGCCCGGGGATTGACCGCGAGTGCGCTGCAGATCCGCAGCCAATTTGGCGCTTCCCAAGGATGCCGATCATCACGCCAGAGCTGCGGCGTTTCATACAGCTCGAGCCACGAATCTTCGTCCTTGGGCAGATAGGGAATCTTGCGGGGCGGCTTCTCCCGTAGGAGCGTCCTGTGACGCGTGCATACGAGCGCCCAGCCACTCGCCCACTCGCGGCGCCGGTATGGACCGTCCTGCATCCAACACCGAGGACAAAACGTACGGCGCAAGCGCAGCGGGAGCACCGCCTCACCCGCCAAACGCTGCTGGTTAAACCGATGCGATGAGACGCCGGTATGCTGCTCGAGGATGTCGATCAGGTCAGGCGGGGGCTGCAGATCGAGATCGATCCGTGAGACCCCGTAGGAATAGAGCGCCGGGTAGCCCAACCACTGCCAGAATTCCCCGAGTGTTAGACCGTAGGCCCCTGCCAGCCGCTCGAGCCACGACGACAGGGTTTCGCCCTCTCGCCATCGAGGCACGAGGTTGAGCCGGGCACGCCCACGCGGCGGTGTCCGAGCTACAAAGATCCCGGGCATGAGGCTTCTTCCGACGACAAGGTCGCTCGGTTGCGAGGCCTGCGACGGTTGGCCTTGGGGATCGGTTGCGCGTCCCGACGGTGATCTCGAAGCCACGCCGCCGCAAGTTCGCCCAACTCCGAGTCATCCTCGGCCTTCTCGTAGTGCGCCAGTAGCGGAGGGTCACGCCACCAGGTCAGGTAGTCGGCAGTGATGCGCTCAGTCCGCTCTCGGATCGCAACCAGGGCAGCCGCCTGGAGGCTACGGATCACATACTCGGTGATGCCCTCGGTCTCCTCCAGCAGCGCCCGCATGAGCTCAGGCTCTGTCAATCGGGAGGCCAGTCGCAGCGGACACGCGCGCTCATAGCCTTGCAGAAACGCGACGAGACCCGGTCCCTCGCTCCAGCGCGGCAAACGGACGATTGGATAGCGACTGGCCAGCTGAGGATCGGTGTGAATCGCGTTCTCGAACTCTTCTGTTCCCGCGAGCACGAGCGGGAGTTGGGTCTCGTTCGAGAGACATCGCAGCCAATCCAGCAGGAGTCGTCGTTGCTGCCACGCGACGTGCAAGATGTTGTGCACTTCGTCGAGCACCACCAGCTGAGTGCCGGCAGCGGCAAGTCCGCGTCGCAGAATCGACTCCGGTAGAGGTTTGGAGGGGTGGTCGAGGAAAGGAATGTTGGCTTCGTCGATCAACGTCCGTCGTAGACTGCGCACCGTGGGCGCGGCGGGCACCTGCACGTACAAGACCGGTCGTAGACGCCGCTTGCCCTCGGCATCATCGCGTTCGGGATGCCTGCGCTCGATCCGACGCAGCAGGTGCGTCTTACCCATACCGGATTCGCCACACAGGAAGAGACCCGGCATGCGGATTCTGCGGGGAAGCCGGATCAGTTGCTCAATCTGGCGTTCCACGTACTGGGCCGGTGGATGGTTGAGATACAAGTCCTTGAGAATGTGCCGAGCACGGGCGAAATCATCACCGGCGGCGATCGGACGAGTCACTGGATCGAGGTGTGCCCAAACCGCATCAGCCGAGTCGACAACACTGTCGTCGGTGCGACACGTACTGGCACCCTGCACCTGATCGACCGCCCTAGCCCGTCGCGGTATCGATGACGGGCTCGTCGCTCCCTCATCCACAACAGGATCCTTTGAGATTCTCGAATCGTTGCGCATGCGGCTACTCCAACACCTCGAAGGCCACTGGGCTCTCGACGGACGCCAGGGTGACGTCGAGCTGCGTTCGTGGTAATGGCGGCAGCGCTTCCGCGGGTCTGGTGGGCTTCCTCCGACGGCCGTTTCGCCGTTTCACGGGCGCTGCCGTAGGCCCTTCAGTCGGCCCAACGGCCGACACTTCTTTGCCCCAGCGCTCGCTCCGTGCTCGACGCCGCCTGGCGCGAAGCTCGCCTTGCGCAGCCCGTTCTGCGATCAGGCGATCGTTCTCCGCAAGGCACTGGCGAACGATCTCCGGGTCGGCTTCCTTGTCACGCTGGCCATTGCGGTGGCGGATCTCGTTCCACTCCCACAGCGACAGTCTCGGCCACGCCCGATTGGTCCAGGGGACCTCGAGGTACCCTCCTTCCGGCCGCTCAAGCCACACTACCGAAATGTCACGGGGATCAAAGCGAATGATCCGTTTGATGTCCGAGTTCACGTAGGGTGCGAGCTCGTCGCAGCGATATCGAAGCTGGTAGAGATGAATGCCCGCGCGATCAACGACACGAGACTCATGTGGCAGAAGATCTGTGAACAACGTATGCGCATCCGCGGGGTACGTCGGCACCACTACACCGCGCGAGGTTTTCCAGGCCCGATTCCACGCCGCAATGGGGGCAGTGCCCAACGTGCGGTGTGGCTCGTGGTGGTATGCCGTGACCTCGTTGGTGAACCAACGCTCAAGGTCTTCGAGCCTTAGAACCGCACTCTGTGCCGCGTAGGGGCTTTTCTTGTTCAGAATTTCGTTGAATGTGTTGCCAGGGATAAGGCGCACGCGTCGCATGAAGGTGCCGATGAGTCGCTCCACGGTGCCTCCGTAGCGCGGCTGGCGCACCGGGCGGTAGCCATTCTCAATATGCTGACGTTGGCAGCCCAATCGGAACGATAGCGACCGAAAATCCGCTCCGTTGTCTGTATAGATGCAGCGTGGCCGGCCGAATACGGGCCACGGCCCGACCGCACCCACCCGTTCGAGCCAGTCATCCTTGGGAAGGATCGCGTGGCGAAGGCATAGCGCCAGGCTTAGACGGCTCGGAGCCTCGAGCGCCAAGTAGAATCCGAGTACCACGCGTGTGAAGACATCGATCGCGATGGTGAGCCACGGTCGGCCGAGAGGACCACCGTCCTTCGCATCTACGATATGCGTGTCGACAAGTGTGTGATCGATCTCCACTCGCTCGAGGGGGCGCTGCGTTTCAGCCGAACCCCGCACCAACCGCCGGCGCTCACGGACTTGTCGGCCGACTTCGGGGGGCAGTGCATCGGCGTCCGCTTTCAATTTCTTGATCCGATCGAGGACGGTTGAAGCAGCCGGTGGTGTCTTGCCAATGGCCTCGCAGTCCGCGCGGATAGCCTCTTTGACTGACCGGACGGTACAGTTCCCGGCGAGTCGTAGCTTCTGTTGAACGGCGAACTCAATAATCGCCTCCACTGCGGGGTCCAGGAAGGACTGGCCTCGCCGTACCCCCCGTGGTGCTGGCAGAAAGGCGGTGACATCGCCCTGACGCTTGTAGCGCTGTATCCAGCGCCGTACCGTACGTGTCGACACGTTGAGCGTCTTCGCCACGCGTCGCGCATCCGCGAGACTCAATGTTCCGGTGGCAAGCTGCGGGCGCAGCGCCTCTTCACACGCTCGGGCTCTGACCAGCATCTCCTCCGTGACGTCATCCAGCTTAACGGCGCGTTTGAGGTGCTCATGCTGCATCGCTTCGAGCGGAGTCAGCTCCGCCCTCGCGACAACGCGAGTCTGGCCGGTCCTGGGCTCCGCCACGACGACCCGATCGAGGGTGAGGCAGTGAACGAGTTCCACCGCCAGTTCGCCCAACTTAAACCGGGCTCCGGGAGAGAACTCGACATCGCGCCTATTCGCCCATGGCGCTTCATCAATCCCAAGAGACTCGCTGCCTTCACTCTCAGTGTCAGAGGCTCTCTGATCACCGTGCCCTGCCCCACTGCTACACACATTGTCTGAATCCACAGAATTCCCCTTCAGTGTTGGCCAAATCACCGGGCAACACTCATTTGCCCGCTGCGAGCTCGTGCACGGCACGCGCATCTCACGGGTACACAACCCTCGGGAAATCGCCCGATCGTTGACGTCGGACGAAGAAGGTGCGGATACTAGGGGCGACAAAGATAGGAAACCGAAACGTTTGTGTCACCGCGACGGACCCGCGCGCGTCAACGCACGGGTCCGTTGCACCTCTCCCCGAACTCTATTTGCTCAACTTGCTGTTGGAAATTAAAGGTCGATCATCTTCCTCCGTACCTGCGTACACTGTTATTCTGAGGTTAGAAGTCTTCGGTCAAATGGGTGAGATTGCCTTGTGCTCAGTAATCAGGCAAGTATGTGACTTTTGAAGAAGCGCAGCCAAGCAGCCGGAGTTGAGAACCCGGCGAACGTGACACGAGTTTTGTTGCTTGGAGCAGAGTTCAGCCGGAACCGGGACGGCCGCCTCGCGGCCGCTTCAGACCGCCCGCCCCCACTTCAATGAAACGCTGCGTGTCTCCCGTAATTTCGAAGAGGTCGTTAGCAGCGAGGACATCATGATTGTATGCATCCCTCGCGTCGTCTTCCGAGAGCAGCGGCTTCCGTCATCGTTGAACCCGAACGCAAGATACCCGCAGCCATAGTTGGATATGGCTGCCAGTTGCCTTGCCGTGTCGGCGCGGTCCTCAGGATTGACGGTCGTGGCCATAGTTGAGTCAGTTGTGGCCTCACTCCCAAACTTATCGTCATGGTGTGGACCGTACTGGGTGATGCAGGTCATCCACCCTCGCTGGAGTGTCGCAACTTAAAACTTAGGAGAGCACCCAATTCTCTAAAGATGCCGCTGCGGTGAGTCAGCCTCGTGCGCCGCAACACGGTGCCATCAGCATGGGCTGTGCGTTTCGAACGCAATCCTTCACTTTGCGTCTGGCTGCGGCGCATGTATTTGAAATAGGATCCGGTCACAGCGGCCCGAGTCGCGCGCAGTTCCTGATCTCGCGCTCCAGGGTTCTGGCTCGGCACAAAAAAGGAAGAAGAAGCTATGTTTCAAGCAAAAGTGATGCATCCGCTCAGTGATCTCGACACTGTGATCGCGCCCGATTTGGAATCCACTCTGTGGCAGCTCTTCGTTGCCATTGGCAACTTCTGGCAGCTACCTGACGATCCCCTCCCGTACCGCCTTCGTTTTCGAGCGTTTTTAGCGAATCGCATCGATTTGAACCCACTCTATCGTGCGTACTACACAACAGCGACCCAAGTCATCCACGAGCTCATTGCCGCCCACGGTGCATCAGTCGCCTTTGAAACGATCTTCACCTCGAAGAGCCGTCAGTTGCCCCCAGCACCTCCGACAACTGAGCTGGAGATCACGCAGCAATACGTCGCAAACGAATTGATCGCCTTTCGACTTGCACTCGGAAGCTTCAAAGCTTTCGGTGCACTCAATTACGGTGGCTACATGGGCGGCGCGAACATCGCCGGCGAGCCCGTACCCTATCGCCCCATGGAGGAAGACCATGCGGGTTGACACGCTGATCATCGGCTCGGGTGTCGCTGCCGCGGTTCTCTCACAACGTCTGCTGGAAGCCAATCCACTCGCTTCGATCCTCATCCTCGAGGCCGGTACTCGGGTCAAGACTCGCGACTTCGGCGTATGGGAGAACTATCTGATCACGGGGCGTCTCCCCTATGAGGCCAATCGCGATCTCGACTATCCCCAACGCGATGCGCCTGGAGAGAACCGGAGCGTCGGCGGCACCGAGATCCCATTGAACGGAGCACGAATAATCAACTACGGCGGCTCCACGATGCATTGGGGCGGTTGGTCCCTGCGATTGAAGCCCGAGGACTTCACGCTCAAAGCTCGCACCGGACAGGGTGGCGACTGGCCGTTCGACTACGGCGAACTCGAGCCGTTCTATTGCGAAGCCGAACAGTACCTGGCCGTGGCGGGCGATTCCGCGGACAGCACGGTTCGACGAACGCGGGAGTATCCGTTTCGAGCCTTCCCCTTCTCCCTGCAAGATCAACCGCTCGCGCAAACCCTCAGCGCGCGGGGTATTGCCTATGGGCACCTGCCGATTGCCCGTCGCGGTGTGTCCTCCGTTCCGTCACGTCACGCACCGTGCCATACAACAGGCACCTGCAAATACTGCCCATTCGGTGCGCGCTACGTTGCGAGCAACTACCTTGATGACCTTCGAACCTGGAACGACTATCCAAACTTCGACATTCGCTTGGGAACCATCGTCGAGACGATCCGCATGGCGGGCAAACACACCGCGGCCGCCGTCACGTTCAGGGACAAGACAACGGGAGAAACGGACATCATAGAGGCCTCCCGCATCATCGTGGCCGCCGGAACCATTGAGTCGGCGAAGCTCCTCCTTCGGTCTGTCAGCGACGACTGGAAGAAAGGAGTCGGCAACGATACCAACATGGTGGGCCGGCATTTCATAACACACCCTTATTTTATCTTTACGGGCACGCGCGACAACAATCCGTTGAAGCTCCAACCGGAACTGAATTTCCCGACATTGATTTCTCGTCACTTCGACTCGGAAGCCGAACAGGCTGCGGGGAAGTTCGTGTTGGTGAATCCCCCAGACACGGTCCCCTTCTCGCTCGCGTCCCAGATGCAAGCCGGTTATTCGCGCAGCGAGATCGATGAGCACCTGGCGGGACCGAACCGTGTGCAGCTACACGGCATGATCGAAGTTTTCGGACGGCCCGAGAATCGCATAACGAATTTCATGAAGCGCAATCACCTCGGGATGCTTGAGACCAGCGTCGATTACACGAAGGATTCGCGATTCGACACACGCATGGTTGAGATCTTCACGGAAGTACACGACATCTTCGAGGCCATGGGCGCGCACTTAACGGATAAGCCGAGCGTATCGTGGCGCGCCGATCACGCCGCGTCCACATGCCGCATGAGTGATGACGAGCTAGAGGGCGTCGTCGATCGTAACCTCAAAGTCCATGGCACGGACAACCTGTACGTCTGCTCCAATGCAACCTTCCCCTCGATAGGCGCAGTCAATCCTACGCTGACTCTCACGGCACTCGCGTTCCGGCTTGCCGACCACCTGATTGCCACTTCCCCGGGAGCACAGCATGGCTGATGAGGATAAGAAAACCCTACTCCTCTCCTGGCTGCAGCTCGCGGCGGAATTGGAACTGGCGACAATCCCGCCGTATCTGATGGCGCTTCTGAGCATACAACGCCCAGCCAGTCGCGAAGCCGCCGAGTTGATCCGCAGCGTCATGATCGAAGAAATGCTCCACCTTGCTCTAGTGTCCAATGTCATGAGCGCGATAGGCGGTGGTGTTCGGTTGCGCCAGGAGAATATTCCGACATACCCGCTCTCCATGTGCTTTGAAGGCAAGCCGTTCGAGGATCGGCGGTTCAAAGTGGATCTGGCCCCGTTCCACGAAGAGGTGATCCGCACTTTCCTGAAGATTGAGCAACCGACCTGGATGAGGCCGGATCAAAAGACTCTGGCATTGGATATCGATATTCCTGGGTTAACGATCGGAGCCTACTATCGAAACATCGAACAGCTCCTGGAGGAGCTCGATCACGCGAACCCGGGAACTCTCTTCTGCGGCGACCCGGGCCACCAGATTCGGGAAGACTACTACTGGTCCTCCGGTGGTCGGGCCATTGCGGTGCTCGATTTGGCGAGCGCCAAAGCGGCTCTGAATCTGCTGATCGCGCAAGGCGAGGGATCCTGGGAGCGTCCTCTCGATGCCGTGAGCGCGCGTTTCGGTTCGCGGCTAGAAATGGGGCATTATTTCCGGTTCAACGAGATCCTTTACAAACGACGGTATACATCAACGGATGACCCTGCAGGGGCGCCGAGCGGGGACCGGTTTCCCGTAAACTACAGCGCCGTGTATCCCTTTAAGATCAATGCTCGATCAGAGGACTATGCCAGCGGCTCACCTCTTGCCATCTTGAATGCGACGTTCAACTCGCGATACACGGCGATGCTCAAGCAACTCGAGGAGAGTTGCAATGGCACTCCCCGAACGCTCTATACGTCGATCAACGACGGCATGCATACCCTGGCGCCAATTGCCCTTCAGATGATGAAGACCTCCATTGATGGGGATCCGCAAGGGCGGACAGGCTGCCCGACATTTGAATGGTTGGATCAATCGTAGCCTCGAGGCTCGGGACTTTCATATGAATAACGCCTATCAACGCTTACCGCAGATCCGTGCACTCGGAATGGCTTTCTGGCTCGTGCTGAATGGTTTGTGCCTCAGCGTGACCGCCCAGGCCGACACAGGTGAAGCTCCGAAGTTAGGCCCTCCGATCACAAAGGATTCACTCCTCGGTGCTGGTGGTGTCACGTTGGCGACTTGGCTCATTTCATCGACGTTCCAGCAGGTCACCGGTCGCAGCTCGAAACTGGTGGCCCTCGTGGTGGCTTTTGGAGTTGCCATCACGGTGCAGTTCTTGACCGACGCGGGACCCACTGGTCTGGTCATTCTGCTCGGTGTTCTCAATGGCTGTCAGGCATATCTCACAGCCGCCGGCGTGGCGACGGTGTCCGGCGCATTCGCCTCCCGTGAATCGCGGGCGGCAGGAATCGTCGTCGCCCGAAAGCGCTATGGCTTCCTCGACAGCTGGTACTGACTCGTCCTTTCGCGCGCTGGTTATCTCGGAGGCCTGCGCGACTCAGTTCGGCACTCTCAAGTACTGCGAGCGACAATGTGAGCGTATTGCGGCTGCCTTCGCGGCCTGCCCCGCGGCAACTGCTGAGCATCGAGCAAACCTCCGCAAGGAGGATGTCCTGGCGGCGGTTGCTCGCGAGGCGCAAGCCTGTCGCACCGACCAACTGTTGATTCTTTACCTGGCGGGTCACGGTCTGGTGCTCCCGGATGGGCAATGGCGATTCGTGTCCTGCGATACCGATCCAGGTGATCCGGATCGCTCGGGACTGTCTCTTGATGAGATCGCGCGGGTCGTTCTGGGAAGCGCCGCGCTCGGGATGGTTCTTCTGCTGGACTCGTGCTTCGCCGGAAAGGCCATTGCCGATGTCATGGCGCTCTCGGGCTTGCGTCAGCGACTCATTCTGGCGGTCTCAGCCTCTGCCGAGTCGGAAGAGGCCTGGGCTTGCCGTGAGTACGATGGCACCGCGTTCGGACAAGCGCTTCTGGAGTCATTGCAGGTCGGTTTGGGGGCGGCCGAAAGTGACCAGATCGTCACCGCCGCAGCGCTGATCTCATTTCTCGGCACCCGCACGGAGGCCCTCGCGAGGCTCGTGCGGACTCACCAACAGGTCGTCACTCTCCTGATCCGATCACCGGCCACGACGCTCCTCTGGATCACGCCGGGGGCGCCGAGCAACCTCGAGCACCGAAGAATTGAATACACCCTCAATGATCTCGCCAGGGCAACCCGTCGTACGCTCGTGATCGCGACCCTGATCCTCACGGGGGCTGTCGCAATCATGGGCGCGTGGGCTCGCCTGCACCAATACGTGCGCGTGGCTGGTGATGTGGCGACTGTGCGTGCTGGATTCCCGGGATTGGGATGGTTCGACGGACCCGTCATTCGTGAGTATGCGGGCTTTTCCGGAGCTCCGGATCATGCTAGTTGGTTCCTGCGCGAGCCGATGGCGACGGCTTTGTTTAGAACGGCGCCAGCGAAGGATCGCATGGGCTGGGTAGCCGGTGCGGGACCCATCCCCAAGGGCGAGTTCGAGAGGTTTCTGCGTTATAGCCATGTTGATTCCCAGCCGCAGCCAGGCGGACAACTCCTCCTCACACAAGAGTCTCGTGAGACCCTCGACCGAATGCTCAGAGCTGAGCCACGCTCCTGGAGCCCCGCGACGCTCACAGCGCTGGGTCTTCGGAACCCATCGGTATTGCCTTCGTATCTGCAATGGGCCGTAGTGCATGATCGCGACTGGATGGCGCCTCTGGAGGCGCTCGCACCGCCATGCTCAAACAGCACGACCGTCTTTCTGAGGGAACGCATCCGCGCCGTCCCAACACTGGCGCCCGTCACGAACTTTGGCGCCTTTCTCGGCCACTGCGAGTGGACGGTGTCCGATATCCTCGATACACAGAACAGTTTTCCCGAGCGAGCCGGTCTTTGGGCACACCTCTTTTACGTGGCCGGTCGCCTGCCGCGGCCGGAAGTTGTCGAGCTCGCCAACACACTCGCCATCAAGATCACACAGAACATCGACGCATCCGATGAGTTGCTCGGACTGCAATATTTGCATCTGGGATGTGCTGATCAGGTGAGAGGCGTGCTCGAGCGAGCCCGTAGAGACGGTCTCGCGCAGATCGCGGCGGTCCCCCTGGTTCTGGCGTGCGATCACACGACGGTCGACGTAAGAGACGGTCACCTGATACTCCATGCTCCAAGCTTCGGGGTACCCGCGCTGAATGTACAACCTGACAGCGGCACCGCGATCTCCGCGATTCTTTGGGTACACGCTGCGACCGCTATCCTGGCTCACCCGACGCGAGGGTCGCCACAGACAATCGCCTGGGCAACGGATTATTTGAAGCACGTCGCGTGGCGAGAAGATACCCTGAGTGCGTTCGCGGCATGGGCGCTGTTGCGCCACAAGATTCCCTACGGACGCGCACCGACACCCCTTGAACCGGGCGCCGTTGACGAGATCGGTTGGTGGCGTGGTTGTCTTGCCGATGCACAAGCCCTCGCAGCGGATGCGACCACCCGTCAGCTCGACTTTCGTCCGTTGGCAGAGGGTGCAGCCGCCTGCCACTCCGTGTCAGCAGTTACCTGGATCGCACAAGAGGATCCCTGGGCTCGCGGATTCCTGCAAGCCGCCCTGCAAACGCAGCCTGAAGCACTTCGTGCTCTTGATGACCGAAACCCTGTAGTGCGAACCGGTGCTGCACAGGGTCTCATCATGCGGGCTGACCTCGATCAGCTGCTTCCTCTACTGGATCGCCTGCGCTCCGACAGACTGCCCAATCCGGAAGCGGCGATCGTACGCCCGCTCGCCGATTGGCGCCGGCATCTCTCTCAAGTCATGAAAGGGTTGACCCCGGAAGCCCGGGTCACAACTGCCGTTATGCTGGTGGGCACCGACGGTTGGACCTCGTACTGCGACGTTGTGCTGGGAAATCCAGGCCTTCAAGGATGGCTGCTGGACCTTGCGCTACAGCCCGGATCTGTGACCGACAGTCGCTGAGTCCTCTAACAAGGGCTCAGCACATCAGCACTTGATGACTGACCATCCAGTCTGCGATCTGACGTGCACAATCACCAGAAACCCGCTTCGCCCAGAGTGCGGTCCAATCGGCCAGGCTCCGAGTTTCGGCGGCCGGCTGAAGCAGATCCCCGATAGGGATACCGCCGAGAAAAGCGACCGGCCGCTCCAGTCCGGGGTGAGATATTGCGGTTTGCGCTCGAATCTCGCCTTGCACGATGCAGGGCTCTTGATGGAAACGCACCTGATCCGAGATCCGAACCGGCGTTGAGGGTAAGAGAGGCCGGCCAGCGAGCACGGGCTGAGGGACCCTGGCAGTGGCGCGATCGGAGACTGCGCGAGAGGCACGCGCGAGCCAGAACGGTTCCTGCGCATATCGCTGGACGCTGTCATATGACTCTCCCGCCCAGCGGGAATGAGTGTTCACAACTTCCTCCACGCGAGCTTGGTAGAAACGCGTGCACAACTCTTCGCTGTCAGGCCGACGAAGGAGCGTGTGCACCACGCTCGCCCCGTGCAGTGCCGATTGCATGGCTTTCTCCACTCCGCTGGAAGAAAGCGGATCGAGCGTAAAATTGGCCTCTCCGATCTTAATCCAGTGCTGACCTATGCACTCCCTTGCGCGATAGATACTGGCGTCACAGCTGAAAACGGCGTTCTGCAGGGTCGCTCGACTGATCCGCTCGAGTAGTTCGCACTCGCGAAGGCGCTCACGAAGAAAGACCTCTAAACCCATCGACGCCGCGCGGGGAAAGTCGGTTCGATCAATAAAGACCATGGATCTAAAGCGCCCCGGAAATGGGGCGCCCCAACACCAACCCTGCCTCATCGCCTCAATCACGGTCTGCTGATACTCATCCGGTGGAGTGAAATCAGCGTAGAGTGCTACTGTCTGCGGCCCACACCGCGCCCACTGACGCTTGGGCGACAGCCAGTGCCGGCGCCCGCTTGCATCAATGAGAAAGCGCGCATCAATGAGGAGCGTGGCGTTGTCCGATCGACAATGGACTCGCCACCCATTCTGCACGCGATTCAAGTGTTGCACCGATGCAGGTTGGAGTATGGCGACGCCGGCTTGCGCAGCAGCCTGAATCATCAACACGTCAAAGCACCCGCGGTCAACCAACACCGTCGCAGCCCGCTGACGGTCCGAGATCCGTTCAGGATCGGGGCTCGACCAGCGCACGTACGCCAATTTGCAGATCCTGGATCCAGCCTCCCATATCAACTGGCGACATCCGATGCTGTCCAAAATCCGTAACGTACCAGCTGAGAAAGACTCACCCACATGGCCGCGAGGAAAGACCTGTCGCTCGATCAAGCAGACCCTGTGGCCGGTGCGTGCAAGTTGAATGGCCGCCACAACGCCGGCGGGCCCTCCACCCACAATGCACGCATCATATTGGGCGACCGGCATTAGACGATTACCCGGGTGGGCGCTCGGCAACTCCAAACCACTCGGGCTTCAGAGTGAGCACTCGATCGTAAGCCTGTAAGCAATAGAGCAACCAGCCGCGAATGTAGTCGCAAGCGGTTCGCCCTCGCGCCATGACCTCATGATGGCAACCACCACCACACATATATCGCGCCCAGCACCGGCTACACGGGGTTTGGGTGTGAACGTGTCGCGCGCGCAGCCAGGCGCTCTGTCGCAATCGGTCTACCCCAGCACTCACATCGCCCATCTTGCCGACCTCATCCCCGACAAATCGATGGCACGCTGCAAGCTCCCCTTCAGCCGAAACTCCCAGATACCCGGCACCCGCGCCGCAGGGATAAGGGCGATGCGTTCCCCTGTGTATTTCGCGCAATGCATTCATCAAATTCGCGAACCCACATCGCTGGCCGCGAACGAGACGTCCCTCCCATTCGAGTCCACATTGCACCATCGCATCGAGCAGGCCTGCGAATTCGGGCTCGGAAAATTCACCCTGCCCGTTTGAGCTATGCAGAACCGGCGAGAATCCAACCGAGTGAAATCCCTGCCGCAGGAAGTAGTCTAACGGCCCAAGCAAATCGTACTGCCCAGGCATGACCGTACAGCGCACCGATACCTGCATCCGCCTTTGACGGGCCAACAACGGTTGTATCTTGCTCATGATCGAGTCAAAACTACCGCCGCCCTTCTTGAAGGGGCGCTGTCGATCGTGAACCTCGCGCAGGCCATCCAGACTCACTGTCACTGCGAACTCATAATCCTCGAAGAACGCCGCGTCAGCCTCCCGCAGAAGTGTACCGTTGGTCGTGATCGAAAATCCGATCTGAACACCTCGCTGTTGCCCCAGGTGTGCGGCGAAATCCGTGACCTCGTATATGGCGGGCCGGTTCGCAAGCGGCTCTCCACCCATAAAGGCAATGTTCACTTTCGACCCCGCAGGGGCTTCGCTCAACAGCAACTGGACCGCGCGCCGCGCAGTATCCACACTCATGCGCTTGGCGGTGCCGCCAAACTCGCCTTGGCCGGCGTAGCAGTAGCTGCATCCGAGGTTACATTGCTGGGCAATGGCCAGCGAAATGGCCCGAAGCGGCGGTTCGTCTATCGGTTCATCGCCGATCAGGTCAGGGGCGAACAATCCGTATTGTTGCAGCAAACTGTGAACGGCTTCATCGCCCCGCGCCGACGCTGCCTCAAACTGTTCCAGAACCGGCAGACTCACCTCGTATATTCGCGTTCCATTCACAACGAGCAGCTGGCCATGGTCTCCCAGATATTGCCAATGAGCCTGGGGGGAGCGAGGCGCCGACTGTTGTATCAAATCGACGCTCGAAAGCGTAAATCGGCCCTCGCTCGATCGCGCAGCATCCGGCTGGGCAGTCATAGTCACGACCCCTCGGCATCGCGGCCTTTGACTTGAAATCTCAAGAGCCGCTCCCAGTTCTCGAACAGCTCGTCATACGTAATCAGCTGCCGATCAACTCGATCGTCGAGTAGATAGGTTCCTGTACGATCCTTGGACATCCAGTTGTCTCCGCGGCTCACACCCGCAGAAGACGGCTCGATGTTCACATAGTCCGGACGCGATGCAGGCCAGTAGTAGCAGGCGCATTCACGATAGTCATGTTGCCACGGAGAGCATAGTCCTTGTGTCAGCTCACCGGGCCTCAGAAGGTCTTTCGCCGGAGCGACTGTGCCCTCCTCGAACATCCGCCGGACCGTCAGATCCACCGCCAACATCTGCGTAGGGTCGTCGGGGATGGGCTGAACATCCTGGGAAACATTCAACGTGAACCGGCACGTCACGGCCTGCCCTTGCAACTGCATCGCGTAAGCCAGCACATTGGACCATTCCATGGAAGCCACCGCCGATGGATTGCCGTCAGGAGTGAGCCGTCCAGATGCTCCACCCGGGATCTGTGGACCGGTCACGGTCGTCACCACCGGCCGATCCCCGACTTTCAGGAGGCGGTGGTGCAGCAAGCCGTTGTACTGTGGATCCTCCACCTCCACGACGTAGTTGTCGCACTCGAGCAGCACGATGCCTACAAAAGCACGTCGCCAGAAATTCTTGAAATCATATTCCAAACCAGGGAAACAATTGGAGATGGCAGAATTGGGCAACGTGTTGGCCGGGTTACCTTTGGCACGATACAAAAGCCTCGCCATGGCATTCACGGGTTTGATGCTGTCATTCACTTGGTCGGTCCTCCGGTAGAGGATGCTGGGCGATTGGGAGGATCAAAAGGACCCTTCATCGCCGCTTTGGTCAGCGTGCTGATCTGACGCCGCGTCAAGGCCAATGCGCGGCCATCCGCACCGCGCAGCATTGCCGGCATCTTTCGTCTCGCCTTGTCCGATAGATCTCCGATTTCCTCCGGTTTGCGGATCACTTCCGAGAACCAGGGCGCAGCACCGCTCATCAAGGCGGTGTAGATCCGCTCGTGCAGCGTGCGGACCGCGAGATTGTCAACCAGAGAGGCGGCGACAATCGGCGCATAGAGTCGGCCAAAATCGTTTGTGTCTTGCGTTCCCAAGGTGTGGGCCACATTGGTTCGACCCTCCACGATGTTTCCGTTCATCACCAGGGTGTTCATGTGACGGAGGGTCTCCAAGGATCGACGCACGATCTCGGCTGCGGCGTGTACCGAGACCTCGGAGTCGCTCAAATCCGGACCGTGGAGCAATTGCTCGAGGTCGTCCGCGACAGTGCGCACGGGCAGCGAATCCGGTGCGAATGCGGGCATGCAGGAGCTGATCCAGGCGTGTGTGGACAACTTCGAACCATCTTTCAGGGCCAGTTCGACTGTAATGACACCATCGCAGACGTCATCCAGGTATCCCCAGCTGATCGGCAGCTTCGTGGGATCCGGCCAGTACCCCTGATAGATATCGCTCGGATTGGTCAACGTCTTGCTCGAGACATCAGACTGAAAACCCCGCCATTTCCCGACCGCGGTGTTGTATACGATGCGATCTTCGTGGCCGCTGAATACCGGATCCGTTTTTAGTTTGTTCTCGTCCAATTCGAATCGTTCAGTATGGGAGCCATAGACTTTGCCGGTAGCCGGCGTAAAGCGAAGTCGGATCTCCGGGAACTGCGCCGTGGGGCGGATGTATCGAACACGGCCAAACGGGATAAACTTGTCCTTCAGGAAATGCGCACACTTTCCTTGCAGCGGATGTTCCTCATGATCGTTGAATCGGCTGACGGTCGCGATGACTTTGTCGTCGGCATCCAACGTTTGGCGGTAGACCTTCAGATTAGCCACCTGTAGGGACCAGCAAACTGCGGTCGCATCCAAACCTTCCTGTTTGAGCAACTCGAGGTCAAGGGGTTGGAACTTGCCGTCCGCCGTGGTGGCGAATACCTCGAGAAAGGGCGCCACCGGTCGGACGCGGCATCGATCATCCTTGAACTGAATCCGATCCGGGGTGTAGCTGCGCGCGATTGCCCCGGTGGCGGAGTCGACCTCAAGCGATTCCGCCGCGCGTATTTCGCGGTAGGCCAGCGGGTTGTTCGGGTCAGGAACGAGCTCATAGGCATCCAACGGAGTCTCGGCGGATCCAAACCGAGCTACCGCGAGAGGTGGCAAGATCTGCAGTTGAGTAATAGGCATTTTGGCTCTCGTTCAGTCCAAGACGTATCTCGCGCGAGCCGAATAGTGGCTAACGCATGAGCGGACGAATGACGGTTGCGGCCTGCTCGTCTGTACTTCTCAGCGCTTGCAGATATTGACGGTGATCGGTTTTCACCATCCGAAGCAAGCGCTCGACAATGCCTGCCGATGACTCGAGCAGGTCGAGATGAAGACCCCAGCGGTCAACGGCGTCGACCGGCAATGACAGAGTGAAGGGCATCTGGAACGGCGGGCCCGCAACCAGGTCGGAGCTTTTCTGCGTGAGCGGAGTTTGCATCAACAAGGTCGACAGGGCACGGATGTTGTACATTTCCCCGAACGTTGAGTGTACGAGGAACCCTCGCGGAGTACTGCCACTCGACTCGGACAAATTGCTGGGATACGAAAATGTGTGCAGTAGGTTAGTCAGCAGAAGCCGGTACCGGATGTTGAACAGGTGGGCCCAGAGCACTGCCTCCGGATGCGTGATGACTGTCAAAGCTCCAGCCCCATCAACCGCCGCTGTTGTGTCAGTGGTCGAGACGACCGGGTTATTGGGCACTTTGCGACTCGGGTCCCAGCCGGCGTTGCGGGGAAATTGCCTAAAGATCTTGAGAAAACGGGCAAAGTGTGACGGTGCTTGACCATCGGCTGTCGGATTCGCCTCCCCCTGCATTGCGACTGCAGAGAGAGCCGCTACCGTATCGGTCCTGCAGGTGACGGGACGCACGATTACGTCGGGCGTTCCCGGTATCGCACCTCCGGCAGCATTTCCTCGGGCGCCGCCTTGATAGCCACGGGCCCATTCGTCCCAATTAGCCTGATAGGGGTAAGTAGCGGACCTGAATGCGCGGTCCGGCACGGCATCGGGATCTCTCAACAATTTCAAGATGGCATCGTAAAGGTCGCCCACCCGGTGTAGTAGTGCGTTGCCGGTTCCCGTGCGTGCAAGCTCGCGGATTTCATCCGCCTCCGCCCCCGCCCAATCCGCTGGGGGCGGTGACTCGACGAAGACATACTTGGCCAGTGACAGACGAGTCAGGCGCTCCAGCTGAAAGGGAAACGGGTAGAAGTCCGAGTCCCAGGGGTAATCCTGCCGATCCAGATTGAGTGAGCCCCCGAGGCAGCGCAGTGCATTCTGAACCGTCATCAGGTGCCCCATCTCCTCCTTGGCGATGCCTAGAATAACCTCCTGCCACTCAGACACCTGACGTTGGTGTTCCTTCGGTACGCCGGGGCCGCCTAATGAAAACGCCGCGTACAGGTACTCGACCATGAGCGAGTGTTCGATTTCGGCGGCGATGTGTAACAGAAGCACGGCGTACTGATGAGCCGTGAACTCAGTCGGAATCCTGACTCGATCCGTCCCGCTCGTTGCTTTCTTTAAATGAACCGCCGCTTTCTCTGCACTCGGACGCGAGTGGTCCAACAGCTCGCCGAGGTGTCTTTGGATCCGAAATCGCATAGTCCATTACCTGCTATGAGATCGACTAACGGTTCGGTGCAACTCAAGTCTGCACGTAACGCAGACTCAGCTCTGCCATGGGGTGCCCGAGTGCCGCTAAGGAGTTTCCGTCCAGTCCGTCACATGGAGTATGTTGTCGAGCTTCTGGCCCCTGAAGCGAATCTTCTTCCCCACCAGCTGTTCCAACTCAGTATCTCGAAAAGGATTTGCACCTGCGCGCCTGAGCACCAGATCGCCGGTATCGGTCTGCAGCACCACGGCCTCGTGCTCACTTTTGCTCCCCCGGGCAAAGGGCTTCTGCGACACGGTGCCTTCGAACTCCTCGAATTTGTCCACTGCTGCTCCTGCGCTGTCGCATGTGCGCCGGGACCGAGTGCTACCGGCTCAATACATGGCTGATCGATACTATGCGGCCGGCGACTTCCTTACCAATCAACATTTCAATGGGGCGGACGCCTGACGCGCTTTCGGCTCGATCCTCTCGCGATTTCCTTTGTAGAAACAGGACGTGGTATCCGCGGGGCAGCTGTGACTTCTGTCTAAGCAGGCGCGGGCCTCGTTTTGCGGGCTCTTCGTAGCGGAGAGTAAACGCAAGCGAGTCCCCAGGAGCAAAACCAAGCGATTCCGCCTTTGAAACCAGCGCGCGCCTGGCCTTGGGTGACGGAGTACGCGCGCGGCGGGCCTTGGGCTCTCGATTGAGGGAATGCCCCTGATTGAGCAACTGGCGACGCCGATCATGGCGTTCTACCCGTTCGGCTTCGAACTCGGCTCGGGGAGTCTTCACTTCCAGCGCTTTGACGGTCGGATCGGCTGCAACAGCCGTGAGCGAAGGATCCCCGTAGAGGTTGAACTGAGCCAGGGTCTTGATGTCCGAGGGGTCTGCGGGAGAAGCACTTCGCATGAACTTCTGGCGGGCTTGCAGAGCGGCGCGTCCCAATGAAGCACCCGCCAGAATGGACTGCAGAAAATATTGGCAGATCAAGTCCGCCTGTGCGTTTCCGCTGGCCGGTCCGTAGGCAATGGTGGTACTACCGAAGAATCCGTAGCCCTGACTGCCCAGATAGACGTTGCACACACCCATCTGGGGCTGAACCGATGAAAGTGCATAGAGCTGTGCGCCATAACAACACTCGGCCGCGGCAATCGTTCCCGGCTGGATTTTTCCGGTGATATAGCTCGCATCCAGGGCGACCGGGTAGTCACGCCTGCCACTCGAGGGTTGGCCAAAGAATTGCGGAGTGTTTGAGGCGCCGTGGCAATTGAAGAAATGCATGGGCTTCTGCAGATCTGCTTGCGGCCAGTTGGAGCTACTGGGCGGCACATCCTGCAGGAGGCTGGCATTCCCAAACGTGTTCGTCACCGACAGCTCGGTGGAGGACTTCCATATCTGGGCCGTCACGGCGAAATAGCTTGTCAGCGAATTACGATCCACAGCCTTGTAATTCGTGGCCGTGGCGATCAGCCCAAGCAGGTACGCGGGATCGCTTCCTCCTGTGATATCGGGCAGTCGCCCCACTACACGGACCGGTCCGAAGAAGTCCTGTGGATTCTGACTGTAAGGCGCATCACAGGCGTATGGCAGGTCACCGTACGCGAACTCATCTGGATCATCACCGGTCGATCCTGAGTACAGCGGATTCTTCAGATCCTGGTGCGGAATGACGTCAGTTGCTCCGAGTAACAGGATGTAGTCCGGCGCGACCTTCTGATACAGGCCGTCGATTGCAGCCTTGTTCTTAGCCGGATCAGACGCATCCTTCACGGGCGTGAGTGAGTACTTCCTCATTGCACTCGAATCATCCACCCCGACCGAAACAGTCTCAAGTCCGCGGGCTTTGTCAGCGGTGGCCAGGTCTGCGAGGGCCTTGCGGATCTTCTGAAGTCCCTGTCGGCCGTATTTGCCCTGCAGCGCCCCAAAATGAGTCACGATGAGTTTGTCTATTTTCCCTGGCACGAGCTTCCCCTGCGTTGACCTCGGCGGAACCTTGTAGACGGTGCGATTTCGCAACAGTCCTCTTATCTCGATCGCGCTCTTCTTCTTGCAGGGTAGCCTAATCTGCAGAAGCCGCGTTTTCCATCTCGTCGGAGAAAAAAATCGTGTCGCAGTTGAGGCACTTTCTCAATGAGCATTCTAACTATCTAAAAGTTGTTTGTTTGCTGCGTCGCACGTACCACGGAGATCTCTTCATGTCCCATAGCCGCGAGTTGTCAGAGTTAGTCGCGAGGCGCGCGGCCTCTGACGCGCGAACGTAGCGCGTAACGTATTTAGCGATTTCGTTCTTACCGCTGACAGTTTGTGTGCACTGCGGCATGCGGCGATCGGGATTTGTAACGGAATCGGGCCGGCAAAACGTCCCCATCAAGGACCTCGCGGCGCACCGTTGAGCACGGCACGGTACCGGAGGAGAGCTCAAAATCCCGCCAGAGGAGCCCCGGTGACGGATTCATTTTTATTTCTGGCGCGTGGCCGCCTTTTCAACTCTTTCGATACCACTGGTCATCGCAACAACGCGTGTGTGTGTGGTTCGAGTCGCGTCGAAGGTGAGCTGAATGTGATCTTTGCGCGACCGGTTCGAGGCCCGCAACGTCTGGAGTGCGCCATCAATTCGGCGCCGCCGGAGTTAGACGGCGTGGTATTGAGCGAAGCGGATATCCTCACGGAGTTAGGTCAGCAGTTGACTTGGTTGGTCCACAGGAACGTGTCAGGCCAGGAGCTCACCCAATTCAACCAAACGAGTCGGCCGTTGAAGACTGAGGAACCCACCGATAGTCGCGCGCTCACGCAGCTGCTCGCCGAGCACCGTCGCGCGATCCAGTGGATCGCGGCGACGACTCGATGGGCCACACTCACGACAAACCTCAACACTCGGCTCGGCGCTGCCGCGGTGATCACTGGGTCGATTCGGGCAGCGGACACGAATTCCCCAATGCCTCCGGACTGCCCGCCAGCTCCCGGATCGGCCACGTCTCGATCGGCACCGACGCGTAGCAAATCCTGATCCCCTTGGTTGCTGGAACTCGCTACGCGTGCGCCGAAGGGCGTCAATGACACTCCGTCAGCACGGTGACGGTGGCCGTCACGTCGTCCAGCAGGCTCCTGACGGTCCTCTGCTCGATGCCGACGCTTGCTACCGCGAAGTTGGAATAGACCGCGGCTTCATCCGGCCCCACCCACCAGAACGCGCCGGCCGATGTAGTACTTCCATGCCCCTTGGGGGTTGCCGGGTGAATACCGCCCGTATGCATCCGTTCAGGGGCGTCTCGTAAACCCCAAGCGCCGTAAGGCCGCAGGCAAATCGTTCGACTTAACCGGCCAGTGCGTCAGAGGCATGCTGTTATCCCTGTTGTTACCTGAGCGCCGATTGGAGGCTCGGACCTACGAGGTGCCCCCAGCGGACGGGCGAATGGTTAAATCTGGGAACTCTCCACTGGAGCCCGGACGCTGATCCCGCCCGCCAGGCCTAAGCCGTCGCGGACCCTAACGCTGAGCCGTCTCTCATCTTCGTCAGGTTTGGCAGACTGCCAATTGCTGGCATTTTCCTCTTGGCGGGGGCTTGGAATCGCGCTTCCGGCGCCAAGCACCTGGAAGCTCGTTGATTTCTGTCACCGAGTTCTCATTTATATTCAGAGGCTTACCCGGATTTAGCCTTCGATGACATCATTGATCGGTTTCCACACCCCCTCCCCACACCCCTCCCTCAGAAAGGGGCCGGGTAAGTCTGATGGCTATGGTCATCGCAGGCCTTGTACGTCGGTTCTCACGTGGCTATAAGGAGGTCGTCCTCCGCTACCTCTGCCAACAGTCGTGACACGAGCATGACTGCTATTCCCAGGCACGTGCATGTGGGCTTTTGGAGGACTTCCCGTTGCTATCAATCTGGCTGCACTACATCCCGATCCCGGTGCTCGTGCTCCTGGTCCTACTCCCCGGAATCAATTTCCGGGCCGCGTGGGGAGGCAAACTCAAAGATGCCGAGCTGCAGGTGAGATGGCCATGGTGGCGACGGCCGTGATGTTTCCAGCAATCGCCGGGGGTCGCGGGTTCGAGTCCCGTCCGCTCCGCTGTCGTCAGTTGGTGGAGCAGGAGACTCTTAATCTCCTGGTCCGAGCACTGATTCGTAGGACGACTAATCTAGGCCACTACCAAAGAAGGCCGCGCTCGTTAGTTCCTGAGCTTTCCACACTAGTTACCCGAGGCGCGGAGGGTGGGATTCGAATCCACGTGCCGGAATTGCCCAGGAGTATCGAACCAACTCCCACTCTCTGGGCCGAACGAGGCGGCGATCGGCTGCTCCCTCGAAGAGAGGGATTCGAACCCTCGCAGCGCCGAGGTCATAGCCCTCTCAAGGCTGTTACCGCTCTTTCAGAGCAGCGGATTTTGAGTCCGCTGCTCAGGGAACCGGCCGGACATCGCCCTTTCACGGCGGTAACAGGAATTCGAATGCCCTTGGGAACGCCACCTGGCGCAAGGAAGTGCCTGTGACCAACGGATTAACAGTCCGACGCTCCGACGCTGCCACACAGCCGCAGTCCCCCGGCCGGATGCTGATCGCCGCAGAGTTCCAGCCCCTCGCCGAGGTGCCTCCGGAAGCCGAATGGTTCGCCCACATCGACAACCTGAATACCCGCCGGGCCTACCGAGCCGACTCAAAGGAGTTCATGGGCTTCGTGGGCATCGCGACTCCTGTGCAACTTCGGTTGGTTACCCGCGCCCACGTGCTGGCGTGGCGAACGGACCTCGAGCGACGTGAGCTCGCCGGCAGCACGCTGCGCCGCAAGCTCTCCGCTCTTTCCTCACTGTTCGAGTACCTGTGTGAGAGAAATGCACTAGCCACCAATCCGGTGGCTGGTGTGAAGCGGCCGAAGGTTGAGAGCTATGAAGGCAAAACGCCGGCACTCAGCGATGCACAGGCGCGCCAGCTCCTGAAGCAGCCCAATGGCGACAGCTTGAAGAGCCTACGGGATCGAGCCCTGTTGTCTGTGTTGCTTTATCACGGACTCCGCCGTGAGGAGGTCTCTTCGCTGACAGTATCAGCCATACACCCACGCCGCGGCGTGCCGCATCTGCGTATCCACGGAAAGGGAGGGAGGATTCGCAATATCTCCCTGCATCCGGGCAGCCATGGGTTGCTGACCGACTACCTCGAGGCCTCGGGTCACGCAAGCGACAAAGCCGGTCCCCTCTTCCGACCGATTCGTAACAATCGCACTGGTGAGCTCAATCGCGCGCTGTCCGCGGATGGCATTTACAAGGTTGTGTGCAGCTACTGCGCTGTATTGGGAATACCGAGCGGTGTTCATGTCATGCGTGCCACCGCAGCGACCAACGCGCTCGAGCACGCGGCAGACATTGCCAAAGTGCAGGAGTGGCTAGGCCATTCCGACATTTCCACGACTCGCATATACGACAAACGGAAGAGCCGACCGGAGGACTCGCCGACTTTCAAAGTCAGCTACTGACCTCACGCTGTCAATGTGTCACCGGTTTCATTTGTTGGACAATGGCTCAGGGATGAATCGTGTTAGTGACAAAATCAAATGGTTTCGACAGCGTTGGTTTCTGAGCCAGCCTCCGGATATAGACTTAGGAAGCCGAATTACTTCGTTCGGGTCAGCGCAGCGTCCCAGGAGTGATACCGGCCCACGCGCTGACGTAAACATATAAACTCCAGGAGGCAACATCCCTTAAAGCATTGACGATTGGGTACCCATGGCCTGCCGAGGTGACTGAAGGTGAGTAGCGCGACTGGCCCCAAGGGAACATGGCTCGAAGACGAAGTTGCGCGCATTTTCGGATTATTGGGTGGGCACACAGAGAAAAGATGTCTGATCGAACACTTCGAAATCGACGTTCGGGCGGTTTTGAAAAAGGGGCCTTTCGAGCTGAGCTACGTCGTCGAATGCAAGGAGTACGCTGCCACCAGGCCCGTTAGCGGCCCGGAGATGACGCACTTTGGCGCCAAGGTTGCCGCAGCCCGAAGAGCGGGTAAGGCGGACAGAGGGATTTTCGTCACCACATCGAGCTTCACCAAAAATGCGCGCGCCAGCGCTGCCAATCTCGGCATTCAATGCCTGACATTGCGTGAGCTCATCAATCAGCTCGTCGACTTCGACTCGTATCTGGGCGGAGTGGTTGAGGCCTTCGATTCCAGCGACCTGGCGCGCTGGTACGTCGATCCGACGGTCAGCGAATTCGAGGACTATGAAGGTCTCACCGTCGCCGACCGCCACCAGGCACTGCACTCCCCCGCACTATCCTACATTACGACATTGTTGGAAGAGTCGCAGGAAACGCGGTTGGCCGTCCTGGGAAATTTCGGCACAGGAAAGTCCACTTTCTGCAACGTCTACCGCGCAGCGCGGGCCCGCAAAGCCCTCAGCTCGCCCGATGCCCGGATTCCAGTGTTGATTGATCTGCGGGAATTCCGCGTAGGTCTCGACATCCAACAGGTGATACTAAGCGCTCTGCAGCGCCTGCCGGGTATCGACATCAACCCGAAAGTGTGCCTGGAGCTGCAGAAAATGGGACGCTTCCTGTTTCTGCTGGACGGCCTGGACGAGATGGCCTCCCGGGTCGATCGCAGCGTCATCAATGAAAGCCTGCGCGAGATCGATAGTCTGCGGACTGCGGGAAACAACCAATATGTGCTCACGTGCCGGACCCACTTCTTCCAGGAACGCATCGCGGACGAGTTTCTGACGGACTACCGTGTCCTGTATCTGACGGAATGGCGGGCCCCCGAGATCCGGCTGTATTTTCGCAACCGGTTTGGTCAGAGCGGGGATTCCAGGTGTAGCCGGTTGCTGATGAATCCCAGAATCGCGGATTTGGCCCGCACGCCCTTGCTGCTGGATATTCTGCTCGAGACCGATGACCCCGAAGATGCCAGTCTGAACCTTTTCAGGCTGCTCGCCCGCTACACCGACCACTGGATCACCAAACAATCCAAGCGGCGCGGCGCAATCATGCCGGCCATCCAGCGGCGCAGTTTCGGGCTCGTCCTTGCGAAGCACATGCGCCTCAAACAGGTGAGTCAGCTTCACTTCTCTGAGCTGTACGAGGTGGCCAGGGAATTCTGCGGACATAGCGACGCCTGTCGGATAGATCACTTTGATGCCGACGCGCGCACATGCACCTTCATCACGCGGGACAGTCACGGCAATTACTCGTTCCGCTACGAGACGTTCTTCGATTTCTTCTCCGCGGACGCCCTCGCGAACGAAATCGAGCTGGGGGATCAACGGCTGCTGGAGGCTATCGATCCCACTCCGGAACTCATCGAGCTCATGGTCGGCCGATCACTCTCCCCTATCGGGATCCACCATCTCCATGAGTGGTCAACGCTGTTTGATACCCGACAGCTGTCGCAAAATGCCGCGCGCCTCCTATGTGCCTTCGGCGAGACACCGCGGGCAACGGTGAGTGACCACTACAAATTGTCCAATCTGCCGGTATCGGCCCTGGAAAACATTGCGACCGCAGACCTGGACAAAAAACTGGCAGAGCTGGCTCATACGCTCTCTCGTTATGGACGACGGTACCTCAGCGCACTAAAGCTTTCAGAAGCCGACATGGACGATTCAATAAACGAAGTCCTGGCGAGACTCTGGGTCAGGCTACAAAGAGATCCGGCCGCACTCGAGCGCATTCCAGACCTGCACGTCTATCTGACGAGGACATTGCGCAACCTGATTCTCGACCGGGCAAGGGCCACGCACCGCCAGGTACCGTTCCTTTCTATCGACAGCCTGGATGTCAAGAAGGAGCTCGAAGAAATCTACAGTGAGGTCGATGCTGACATGGAGGCTAAAACCCAGGAAATCAGTCGCTTCGTCGATCAGCTCCCTGACCGGCAACGGCAGATCGTCATTTGTGTAGCAAGAGGTATGTCAATTGGCGAGGCCAGCAAGCAGGTCGGCTCATCCGTGCGCACAGCGAAAGTGCTGCTCTCTTCGGCACTTCGGCAACTGCGCGCGTCCATGGAGGGATGAAGCGATGATGCCGGTCGAGGCGGGGTTGTGAGCTACCACTTTATGTTGACGGATAGCGCAACTGTACGGCCGGTAAGATCGCCGTTCTCCTGGTCATAGCCCAGGCTGGCGGCCGTGTTCACGGCAAAGGGGGAGTACCGGTTGAACAGGTTTTGGCAACTGAGTGCAACTCGTGCAACCCCTGGTGCGCCGATGAATCCGCTGTTGAAGCTATATGCAAAGCGAAAATCCGCAGTCGTCCATGATGCGACTCGAGTCGCAGGTTGCGTCAGCGGGTTGTGATACCCATTCGCGTAACGGATGTCAAATGCGGTATCCGCGTTCCTGATCTTCCAGCTCGCAGTGCCAACGACGTGCAGCGCAAGAGGATTGCTCAATGTATTCAACACGGAGACCAGCGGCGCGGCCGGCGTGTCCGCTTCCTGGTAGTGAAGGACATAAGTGCTTGCGACACCCAATGTCCATGTACCCGCTCGCGTATCGAAGTTGGTTCCTAACATGACGTCGATGCCGTCCGTCCAGAGCGTAGCGCTATTGAGTTCGCGTAGATCGACTATGGCCCCGACCGGTGCTTGCGGACAGGGACCTGCTCCGATGAACTGACTTCGATTGCAGACGTTTTCCACAGCGCTGAGGCTCGGCCTGTAGGTCACCAATTCGGCGTAAGCGGGATTGGTGAGAATGTCTGCCGATATGACGCCCGGCTGGATGCGATCGCGGAAGCGGATATCAAAGTAGCCGATATCGGTCGTGAAGTGCGCACCCTCGTCAGCCTCGAATCTCAGGCCGATCGTGCGGGTCTGGGCTTGCTCGGCGATCAGCCCAGCGTTGCCTCCAGTCCAGATCAATGCAGGTACACTTCCAATGGAGTGCAGGAAACTGACATTGTTGGTCTCTATCAGATCTCCGAGATTCGGGACACGTATGGATCTGCCCCAGGTGGCGCGCAGAGCCAGATGCGAAGTCGGTTCCCAAAGAACGCCCACACGGGGCGTCGTGGCTGTACCAGAGTCGGAATAACTCTCGATGCGCCCTGCGAGCGAGACTGTGAGTTGACGCCAGGGCGGTGGGTAGTCCATGGAGTTCAGCACGGGTACTGCCAGCTCGGCAAAGCCGGCGCGAACCTGACGCCGCAAGTCGTTACTGGGCGAGTACAGTGAGTCTGCGATAAATAACCTTTGGTCGCGATATTCGATACCCAGGGCCGCGCGCACGGGTCCGGCTGGCAAGGACAGCAGTGAACCATCTGCCGTCGTCGAGAAATCCCAAAGCTGAGATCGGGACCTGAATGACTGCCGTGACTCGAGCGCCTGGAGGGTCGATGCCGACGTGTTACCCCCGGAGCCGAACGGGTCAAAGGCCAAGGCGGGATTGGGATTCGAGACGGCCGCCTGGAGGGCGGCCGGATCCACCTGACCGCTGACGACCTCGTTTTCGGTCTCCTGCGCGTGTGATGCGGTCAGAACCAGGTGCCATTGCTCGGGAAGATGCATGCGCACCCCCACGGTTGCATTGAGCGTTTGCACATTGACCGCGGTTACCTGCGGTCCGAAATCGTCGAGCAGATTGTAATACTCAAAAACCGGTGTATGCGGCGCGTTCAACAAGAATGGGCTGTTTGTGACATTCAGCTCGATCTGCTGTCCACCTTCCCGCTCGGCGGCGCGACGCAGCGTCCACAGAACGTCGCCAAACACTGTACCCGCATAGCCTAGCCCCTGTTTAAACGACGTAAAAAGACTCCACCGCGTCTGCTCGGGGACAATCTCGCTGCCCCTGTAAACATCTTGCCGGTTCGCTGGCCCGAGACTCAGCTTCGCGAAATCCAGCGGCCCGGCGCTCTGCACCCGTTGGATCGGAATCGTTTGCCCCATCCACACCAGATTTCCAGGGTTCGAGTAAAGCTCTTGACCTTCTGCGGCGACCTGCCCCAACACGCTGCTGCTGTTCTGCCACCGCTCGTTGGCGGCCAGGGCACCCTCATGCATCACCTCGCCAACGAAAATGAGATTTCCCCCGTCCCATCGGGCACCTGCGTCCTGGCTGAACCGATGTTGCTCCTGGTGGCCGTTGGTGACGGATCCAACCTCCGCGAAAGTTTCCGGACCAACGTACTCGTCCTTCGTAATGATGTTAAAGACACCACCGACTGCGTCGGAACCGTAGATAGCAGACGCACCGTCCAACATGATCTCGATTCGTTTGACGACACTCAACGGGATGTTGAGTACGTCTACAAAAGAAGCCGCGCTGCCAGAAGGGGCGATCCGGCGTCCGTTGAGCAGTACAAGTGTCGCTCGCGCGCCGAGCCCGCGCAGGTTCACAGCCGTTCCCAGACCAACGTTTGTGAACGTCTCGGCCTGACCGAAGTGTGTGTGTTGATTCGGACCACCACCAAAAGTTTGCGTGATCATCGGGAGCAGATCCGGCAGTTGGCGCGCACCCGAGCGTTCAATCTGCTGCTCGTCCCACACTATGACCGTCCATCCGATCTGTGGCAGGTTGTGGATATGCGTGCCGAGGACGGAGACCAACGGCAGATCGTTTGCTACCGCCGTTGGCCCGTGTTCTGTGACCGGGGGGAGATCTGAATTCAAACACTGATCCTGAAGGCGAGGTTCGCCGCTCCTGAATGGACGAACCGTGAACATCTTTTGCCCTCCATAAATATGGACGCAGGTGAGTCCCGTACCCTGCAGAATGCGTGTAAGCGCCTCCTCCGCCGTGTAGCGGCCGTGCACCGCCCGTCCCGTCACCTTGGCTTTTTCGTCGTATACGAGGTACATACCGGTCACAGAGTAAAAGCGCTGCAACTCGTGCGCGACGGTGTCTTGTTCGAGACTGAATTGGAAGCGCACGGGAGCCGCGGGTGGCGCTGCACTGACCGACCCGACTACCCCATAGGTGAGAATTGCCTGGGCCGCTCTGAGAACGCGGCCGGCGGCTTTCCGGTCAGGGTTGTTCCGCGAGTCCATTGCGCTTGCCCGGACTATACCGCGCCGCCCCATGAGGGCTTCTGCCCTTCAAGTAGATGGTCTCCACTCCACTCAACGGATCTCGAGAGACAGAGCGCTCTATGCCCCACAACTCCTGCAGCGCCTTGGCAAACACCTCAGGGTTGTTTAACGGAAAATGTCCTCCGACCCTTTGCTGGGCTATCTCGGGGTCGACCTGGATCTTTTGGCGGTTATAGCGGTTGAATTCGTCTGCCGCTTGGCCAATGGTCCTGCCGTCCAGGTAAATGAGGCCGGGTTCCGACGGCGACCTCTTATCATCCGGTGAACGCACACTAATGCCTCGCGGGGTGACATCGGCGATCTGCCCGGCAGAGAGAACCATTGAGCTTCGGTCCTTTATCGCGACTTCTACCTTGCCCTCCTCGACCACGGTTTCAGCCCAGTCTGGACCTCTGTCTTGCACCGAGAATCGCGTGCCAACGGCCCTCACGATGACATTGCCGACGCGCACATCGAAAACTGACATGGAGTCCTTATGGACTCTAAACAACGCCGCGCCACGATCGAGCCAGATGTGCCGGTGCGCGGGGCTCAGATCCAATCTGACCTGACTGTTGGCATGGAGCACGATCTCACTCCCGTCAACCAGCCCGAGCGTGCGATTGCCGGCAGAGTCGGTAGAGAAGCTGCCGTGAGAGAGCATACAGCCCCTCTGCCGCTGCTCGACGGGCGTTCGGCAGTGTGAATCTTGCAAAACCATTTGCGGAGTGAATCGGAGGCGGATGATCACGACGGCAATAGCCAGCAGGGAAACACACAAGGTCAGAACCGATCTGGCCCGGACCCGGAAGGCCGTGCTTCGGCCGGGTGGAGGCGCGACGATCGGCGTTGGCCATTCGGTGTCCTCGCGCAGGCCAGGGCCGTAGCGGCGGATCACTATTCGCCAGATTCTCTCCAGGCTCGAGTATTCCCGGCGATTCCCCGGGCTGGCGTTCAGCCACTCCCGAAACCTCGACACGAGCGGCGCAACTTCTTCCGAAGTATGCAGCTCGACCAGCCAGTCCGCGGCTTCAGTGGCAGTATCAAGCGGGTCTTGCCCCGTTTCACCCGGCTTGCCTGGTCCTGCAGATGACGGCCCAGGACCAACACCCCCCCTCTCATTCTCCAAAACCACGCCCTCACGGCAGTTTGTTGCCACTGCCTGACGCGTACAGTATCAGGCAAAGGACCGTGGCGGCAGAAATTCGCGTTGCCAACAGGCCTGCATAGAAGTCCTAACATTTAGACGAAAAACCCTCACTCTCGCCGTTCGAGCGCGTTCGCACTCTCCGGTGAAGTGGTCAGAGCGGGATCGTAAGATATAACACTTCAACCCAACTGAGTGTGTTGCATGCAGGATGTCAGTCATCGCTACATAACTACCGCGCGTCAGTCTACGCGCGGAATCTGCAGGGTGAGATCGCGAATGGTCCCGCCGCGGGAGGATATGCACATCACGCCGCGACCTGCCACTCAAACGTCACCGGCCACGTTGCAGTCACGCTATCGGCTGGGCGTGTTGGGGATAATCCCTGTCGAGTCTGGAAGAAGTAGCGAATGTTCTGCTGAAAGGCCGCTTCGTCCTGCGCACTGAACCGCACCGCGGAGCCGGACCATGCGCCGGTCATTGCGGCAAAGACCTTCCAATGGGGTGGCGTGGCGGCGGTGCGCAATTCCACCAAAAAAAAGAATTCCGCCCGGGGGTCGCGATAAAAATAGCCGACCTCACCGTCCTTGCGCGCACCGGCACCGGCAATTTCGAACTCCCCCGCGGGGCCGCTTAGTGCCACCAACTTCAAATCCCTCCCGTTGACCTGCGGAGCTGACTTAGCTGTCTGCATGTTCTCAACTCCTGTGTCCAAGGGGCCTCGACCGTAAGCCGCGTCACGAAGCGGAAAAAGTCGTCTAACGATCCTGGGGGCCGAATTGCGCTTCCAGTTCCCTGAAGACACCGGCTCTGCGCCACAGCTGTCGATTTCCTATCACGTACAGCACTTCCTTGGCGCGCGTGACAGCCACATTGAGCAGATTCGGGCGGCCTCCCGCCCAACCGCGAGCACCGGCCTGATCGGGATCAGGCGCACCGAGGACCAGGATGACTGCTTCGGCTTCGCGACCTTGCACCACGTGAACGGTACCGATGCGCTCACGGAGCCAGCCGCTTTGATCGGCCACCCAGTTGTGGAGCACGCCGCTGTCCCGAATGAGCTGGCGCAGATTCTGCTGTACCACCACGAATGGCGTGACGATGTACAGGTTCGGACTGACATCGCCCTGAGCCAGCTTGCGCAACAGGCCGAGGACGATCTCGCCTTCCTCGGGACACCATTTCTCTTCAGCCGTGCCTTGCACATCAAACCACTGAGAGTCGCCCAGAACGGTGCGAATCGGGGACTCATTCAACCTCTTGGCATGGACCATCAGGCCTTCGTACGCGATGCTGTTCGCGATCGAGAACATCGGCTGACCACAGCGCCGATGAACCAACAGCGGCACGCCCACGGTCCTGTCGCCGTGTTTGCTGGGGAACTCGGCATAGTAAGGGCCGGCATCGTCGGCAAGCGTCTGCGCCGATGCGAATGGCGCGTTGAATCGGGTGGGATCGGCACCGAAGCGATGGCAGATCGTTTCTGTCAGGGTTTGCGGTAAAACGACGATAGGCTCGATCTGCATGGGATCTCCGACCACGACGGCCCGCCGAGTCCGCATCAGAGCGCCGACGGCCGCCTGCGGCAGCGCCTGACCAGCCTCATCGATCAGGAGCCATCCCAGCGACTCGGCGGGAAGCGCACCTGACATTCGCTCGACGGATGCAAATGTGGTCGACACCACCGGTACAATCAGAAAAAGCGCTGCCCACAGGTCCGGTATGAGTGCCTCCCGGCTGGCACCGACGATCTTCCCATCACCAAAGACATCCATCAGTGCACCGATGTTGTGACGCAGAGGTCTTGCGGCGGCATCAATAAATGCCTTGTGCAACGCCATGGCCGCAATAAATACGGCATCACGGGCACGCTGATCCACTTCACTCAGCCAAGGCGATAGTTGATGAAGGACTTCATGGGGCAAATCAAACGTGGTGTCATCGATGAAGTGCTTGCCGATAGCATCCCGTGCCGCATCGATCGATTTCTGTGCTTCGCGTCGCGATGCTTCGACAGCGGTGAGACGTTCCTGAGCGGCTACCGCCTGGCGCCAGCGCCGGAAGGATGGCATGCGGAACAATCGAGCAAAGAAGCCGGGTTTCTCGCACTGACAGGAGTTGAGCGACTCGCGCGCCAGTTGTTCCTCTGCGCATAGGGTGTCCAGGCGCCTGATGAGCACGTGTACCGCATCGAGACGCCCCAGGATCTCTTCGACGCGACCAAGCGTTTCCTGGAATGACTGCCGACGTTTCTGCCAGCGGCGGAGCGCATCCTGGCGGCCGCGCGGAGCGTCCTCGAGGGTGACCACTTGCGGCGCCCTGCTCTGCCTGCTGCCGGTTGTGGGATCGACGACCTCAATCGTTTTGGGATTGCCGGAGGCGGCCGCGAGATAGGTGGCCATGCCAAGGTCTTTGTGCCACCAGAACTGCTGTTTGAACTCGTTGCGATTGGCTCTGTTGCCCAACACAGCGGCGAACAATCCCCAGGTTTCGCGTCCGAGGAGCTCGTCGGACAGGGACTTGAAGTAACGTAGATCCGTAGCGTCCTCAGCGATTGCCGCACGGGTTGGCAACTCAGCGGTAACGTTTTCCACCGCGCGGTTGTTTGAGGAAGCAACCAACATCTCGAATCCCCGGATGCGCTGGTCTACGCTATGGAGTTGCAGCCACCCGTTTCCGGCTCTGAGCCGTTCACCGCGCGGTACAAAGGCATCCTCCGGATCCTCGAATTCGCACATTGCCTTGGCCCGGTCGCAAACCAACGCGGCCGCGATGTCGCGCAGCAGTGTCGTTTTGCCGGTTCCAGGGGGACCATTCACTCCCAGGATGCCGTTGGACCGCAGCTCGGTACACGCCACATTCACCGCAACTTGCTGCAGCAACACGAGCGGCGAGCGGTTCGGCCCGGGCCAGCGGGCGGCCGGAATCAGGTTAGGCCTCAGGGCGGCGGCTAGAGCAACGTTGTCATGTAACAGATCCAAACGCGACGCTGGCAGCTCCGCCCCGAGATACAAACGTAGATTGCGACTCGCGACATTACTCTCAAATCGATCGCGGGCCAGGGCCAGGTCGCCCAGGTAGAAGCTGTTCAGTAAAGGGGGTTCAGGAGAGTCCGAGTCGTCAGCCGACTCATAGATCCGCAGCGCATGAGTGGGACGCCGAACCAATTGCGGTGGCAGTCGCAGCTCCTCGACCAACCAGTCGAACGCATCCTCGATCGCAGCCTGATCGAGGGGTGGCGCCGCGTCTTCAGGCTCCCCCGCCCGGAACCGATCGTCCAGGCGATCGGTTAGCTCTTTCTCCAGGAGCCGCCAGTCGCCGAGGGATTCCAGGTCTCCTTCGAGTGCCTTAGGGAGGGCCCATCCAAAGCTCGACATGACCACCGCGGGTGCTTTGGCAGGTCTGCCGGCCTGATTCACGGTGATGATGGCCAGAATCGATTCATCCCGGGCTGCCGGCCGCTCTATCCGCCCATCATGGTATCGAGTCAACAATGCAGCCACCGCGGCCTCCATATCCACGGTGCCCAACAGGATCTGATAGAACAATCGGGTTCTGGGCCGGGCGAGCTCCCCCGCCCCACTCCACGGCAATCGGCCGTTATCGAGCCGGGCAACCGCTCGGCGGTCTCCATTGACCAGATCTTCGGGCTTTCGGAACGTCTGCGGGGACAAAGCCTCCAGTGCGGTCCAGGCTTTGAGGATCTCGATCGGAGAGTTCTCGACGGGAGGCATGGGCTTCCCGTCGGGCGTCACGGCGAGGCGACGCACGCCGGACGGTGTCGCGACCGGCACGGTGGTGGGTGAGTCGGCCGCGTGAGCGTTCAGCGTCCGAGCTGTCCGCATAGTTAGTTCAGATACTCACTCTTCCATTTAAAGGGCAGACTAACCCAATGCTATCTTTGATGCTACAGCCGCGCTTCGGCCGCACTCCATGATCCGTCTGCGCTCATCGTGTAGCCATTGCCGAAGTTGACTTGCCCGCGGAAGCTCGAGCTGGCAGCGTGAGATGAAACCGTCGTCGTTGCTTAGCATTACTAATCGAACAACTTCCTCCTCTTGCTCGGCACACAGCAGAATGCCGACGGGCGGATTCTCATCCGCATCCACTGCATATTCTGCGAGATGGTTGAGATGGGTATGCAGTTGTCGCAGGTGCTCGGGAAGGAATTCCCCGAGCTTGACGTCTATGGCAATGAGACATCGAAGGTTGCGGTGAAAGAATAGCAGGTCGAGGGAATCACCTTCACCGTTCCAGGCAACGCAAAGCTGCCGTGCTCTCAAGTAGAGCTCACCGCTGAAGTCCAACATGAATCGCTGTAAGCGATCCAGCAGTGTCTGCTCGAGCTCGTATTCCGTCATGCGCCCGTTCGCAACGTCGTCTACTGGATTCGGCCTGCGACAAAGACGGATCAGCGTACTGGAGGGTCCAGTCACAACACAGAGGGACTATCTACGGGGATTGTCCAATTTGATATGATGCAGGGCATGGTCGCAAGACTCGTGATCCAGACCCTCGTTTGGTTTGATGGGGCTGTTGCTTTTCCTGCCCGCCGGCACGTTGAACTGGCCGGGCGCGTGGGTTTATCTGGCTGAGATAGTGAGTCTCTCCCTGGTCGTCGGACTGCTGCTGGCGAAACACGATCCGGGTGTGCTCAAAGAACGGCTGGCCTCACCCGTGCAGAAGACCCAGCCCACCGCGGACAAGATCCTTCTGTTGATCATTCTCGTGGTGATTTTCGGATCCATGGCGTTCATGGCCCTCGATGCCGTGCGCTTCGGATGGTCTGACATGCCCGTGTGGGTACAGGCAATCGGAGCGCTCATACTGCTGGTATCGGTGCTTTTCAACTATCGGACGCTGCGCGAGAACACCTTCGCGGCACCCGTTATCAAGATTCAGCAGGAACGGGGCCACACTGTCATCAGCACCGGCCCCTACGGATACGTCCGTCACCCGTTCTATGTTGGTGCGATTCTTTTCTTCCTGGGCACACCGTTGCTTCTGGGATCGTGGTGGGGTCTGCTAGCAACACTCCTGCTCATGATCTTACTGGCCGTACGCATTCAGATTGAGGAACGGACGCTGCGCATCGGTCTTCCCGGCTACCAGGAGTACACGCAGCAAGTCCGCTACCGCCTCATTCCTTACCTGTGGTGAAGAACACTAACAGCAGCACTGTACCGGGTTCGGGCCGGTACAGTGCGATGGCACCGGTCGCACGCGTACATTCCGTTTGACCGTCCGCGCAAGACACACTCTATCTGTGAGCGGTCTCCTATATCCGCATCACGTCAATAGATGGAGGCGTTCGATGGACACCTTGTTTGGAATTGCAGTGGTCGGGCTGTGGATCGCCGTTTCGGTAGTGGGCTTGAAGAGGGCCTATGGTTCACGCGCCCCGTCGCCTCGAAAAACGAAGCCCGAGGCCGCGCCAAATAACCCTCAGGTCCAGTCAGGACCCGTTTGATTGGTGGGCGCCCGCGAGCAGCGCCAGAGGTACTGCAACGTGGCAGCCCTAGCTCGAAGTTGTGTTGGTATGAGCCGTGCGATGCGCCCGCACGGGCAGTAATCCAGTCTCGAGAAATAAAGGTTGCAGACCTGTGTCACAGGTCCGGAACGGAAAACTGTGACCTGCGCGCACCCAAGAATGCCCCGAGGCGGCGAAAATCTTCAGGTGCAGCGCAGCACGGCCGATGACACCGGTCGCAGTGACCACGGTCGGTCCCATCAGACGGAGGCTTCGGGCCCGTGGCTGGTCATTACAATTCCTGGCTCGTTCTACTGTCCATTGTCGTAGCCATTTTCGTCTCGTATACGGCACTGAATCTGTCTTCGCGAGTGGCCCGGAGCGCCAGCAAACCCTCGGCCCGGTTCTGGCTCGCGGGCGGCGCGGTATCCATGGGCTGTGGCATCTGGTCAATGCATTTCGTCGGCATGCTCGCCTTCTCATTGCCGATTGCGCTGTCCTACGACATCCCCACCACTGTGGTTTCGCTCGCAATCGCAATCGGCCTGTCCGGTTTCGCCCTCTCCATTGCAAGCCGGGAGCAGATCGGCCTCGGGCGCCTCGCCTACGGTGCCGTCGTGATGGGTCTGGGCATCTGTGCCATGCACTACTCGGGCATGAGCGCGGTCCAGGTGCTGCCGGCGATCACGTACGAGCCCAGCCTGCTGCTGGCCTCCGGCATCATTGCCATCGTCGCCTCATTTGCCGCGCTGTGGCTGTTCTTCCGGTTGCGCAAGGGCCGCTCCTGGCAGATGCGGCTCGCCCGTCTGGGCGCGGCAGTCATCATGGGATTGGCCATCAGCGGAATGCATTACACCGGCATGGCCGCGTCACGCTTCGCGCCGGGGTCCTACTGCATCGGTGCTGCGTCCCCTGATAACAACTGGCTCGCGATCACCATCGCCGTAATTGCATTTGCCGTCCTCACCATTACGACCATTCTGCTGATCTATGACGCGCACCTCGACTCGCGGATCCGCAAACACAACCGGCAGTTGGCGCAGGCAAACGAGCAACTCGAGGAGGTGAATGCGCAACTGCAACACGTGGCCATGCACGATGCGCTGAGCGGACTGCCGAACCGGCTATTGCTTGCCGACCGCCTGAGTCAGGCGATTGCGCAGGCGGAACGACATCAGAACCGCTTCGCGGTGTTCGTCGTGGATCTCGATCGCTTCAAGGCAATCAACGACTCTCTCGGGCATCTCGCCGGCGATGCGATGCTGAAGGAAGTGGCTCGGCGGCTCGCCTCGGTGCTGCGCAAAGCCGACACGCTCGCGCGCCTCGGCGGTGATGAATTCGTGCTCGTGCTCAACGAGATCTCCAGTGCGCAGGATGTTGAGACCATTGCCGGCAGAGTGCTGGCGGACATTGCCCGTCCAGTGAAGTTGTCCGACCTCGAGCTCCATACTTCCGCGAGCATCGGCATCAGCCTGTTTCCAACCGACGGCGCCGATGCGGATACTCTGCTGCAACACGCCGATGCCGCGATGTATCACGCAAAGAAGAACGGCCGCAATGCATACCAACTCTTCATGCCCGCGATGAATGCATTCGCGAAAGATCGCCTCGAGCTCGAAAACGGACTGCGGCGGGCGGTCGTGCAGGGCGAGTTCGTCCTCCACTACCAGCCGAAGGTGGACGTCCGCGATGGCGGCATCGATAGCGCCGAAGCACTGATTCGTTGGCAACACCCGACCCGTGGACTGACAGGGCCGTCGGATTTCATTCCGCTCGCCGAGGAATGCGGGCTCATCCTGCCCATAGGAGAGTGGGTACTTCGCGAAGCGTGCCGGCAGGCGTGCGCGTGGCAGACGGCCGGGCTGCGTCCGATCCGCGTGGCCGTAAACCTGTCTGCGCAACAATTTCGGCAGAAGAACCTGGTGGAGATTGTTCGCTCGGCCTTGACCGCCGCGCGGCTCGAACCGCGCTATCTCGAGCTCGAGCTCACCGAAAGCGCCGTGATGCACGATGCGGAGCAATCCATCGAAATCCTGCGACAATTGAGCGCGCTGGGTGTGCGCATCTCAGTGGATGATTTCGGTACTGGCTACTCCAGCCTGAGTTACCTGCGACGCCTGCCGCTCGACAAGCTCAAAATCGACCGCGCGTTCATCCGCGACGTAGTCACGAGCCGTGACGATGCGGCAATCGTGCGGGCCATCGTCTCTCTCGCCCACAACCTGCGACTGAAAGTGATCGCCGAGGGCGTCGAGACACCTGATCAGCTGGCCTTTCTGCGGGAGCTCGGTTGCGACCAGTATCAGGGCTATCACTACAGCGTTCCGGTTCCTGACACTGCCTTTGTCGAAATGTTGCGTGAACACCAGGCGAGCTCACCCACGCCTGTGGCTGGGAGTCTCGAGGACACGTGGATCGGCCGCGTCCTGCGCAGAGTCTGATTCGGCCCGCGGCCGTCAGCGCACCAACGCTACGCGTGATCACTTACCACTGAAGCCTCCGGAACGGCGACAGCGGCCGACTTCAGGCACCGAGTCAGCAAACTGGCCACGAGCTGGGCGTTGGCTCCCTCCAACATATCATCGTGGCGAGCTTGTAGCTTCTCATGTCGTAACGAGGATGCGTGGTCGCTCCAGAGCGACGCAGACGAGGGAACGCCGAGGTCGCGGCGATCGGGTTCAAAGACTGTCAATTGGCCTTTGTAGGCGCCCGGACGGTAGGCAACCGACGCGCGCAAGGCACTCAGTGCAACTGCCCGCAAGGCTGCGGACGCCGCTCGAGTGCGCGATCTATCAACCGCCGCATTTGCGCGATTGAACAGCCGGCGGTAGAGATACGCCGTCCAGGTCCGCAATCGCAACAAATGATGACCTGGAGGGAGCGTGGCAAGCAGGCCGACAAAGGCGACCTTGTCAGCGCTACTACTCAGACGCCGCGCCAGCTCAAACGCCACGAGCCCACCGAATGAATATCCACACAGGAAATAGGGGCCTTGCGGCTGTTGCTGCCTCACGGCCCTGATGTACTCGTCTGCCATCTCCTCAACAGACTTGTGTGGAAGGTCGCATCCATCCAGGCCGCGCGCCTGAATGCCGATCACGGGCCCAGGCCAGCTCATCCTCCGGCAGATACTGAACAACTCCATCACGCACCCGCCTACACCGTGGACAAAGAATAGCGGTGTCCCCTGCCCCGGCTTGAGAACGATGAGTGGGCAATAGGCAAGCGGTGCATTGTCCCTCAGTCTCGCGCAAAAGGCCGCGAACGTGGGTACCTGACTGATCAGGTTCGTCGGAAGCTCCCGCCGTAAGGCCTTCTCGAGCTCAAAAGTCATGGTGATGGCACGCAGCGAGTCACCTCCCAGATCGAAGAAGTCATCCTCCGGACAAGTCAGCTGCAGACCCAATATGTCGCGCCAAACACGGGCCACGGCTATCTCAACGGCATCCGTCCCGATCCAACTCGTGTCGGTGTCAGCAGGCCGGGCATCGGCCTCCGCGCGGCTCTTCTCCAGGTCCAGTGCCACCAGGCCGCGCGTATCCAATTTTGAGTTGGGCAGGCGAGGAATGGCCGACGCTCGATAGTAACGCCATGGTCGCATGTGAGGAGGCGCGACCCGACGCATCATGAGACCCAGCTCGTGAATGAACTGATCCGACGCTGCCTCGTCCGCCTGGACATAGGCAACCAGTCGGGCAAGGCCGCTCTCACTGTCAACCCTGACAACCACACCGACATCACGCACGGATGGATGGCGGCGAATGGCCGTTTCCACGCCATCCAGCTCAACGCGGGCACCGCGGATCTTCACCTGCCGGTCTTTGCGCCCGAGCCTGTCATAGAGTCCGTCAGGGCGCCGCCGAACCAGGTCACCGGTTCTGAATACTCGCGCGCCCCGAGCGTCTTCATTTCCAGCGGCCTGACAGCGTCCCTGCGACCAGGTCCCGAGTGCAACATAAGGGCTCCGCACGAGCAGCTCACCCACTTCACCTTCCGGCGTCAGCTCTCCATCTTCGTCGACGACCGCCAATTCATTACCCAACAGCGGATAACCGATAGGAATCCGCTCTTCGCTTTCCGACACAACCTCACTGACAAACCATTGCATCATCGGCGCCTCGGTGGCGGCGTAGACGAGCTGGATTGAAGTGCCGTGCGACATCCAGGCTCTTAGCGCGGCAACGTCGCTCCAAAGGGTAGTATCTCCCCCAACCCTCACCAACCGTAGAGAATCGCCAGCGCGGCTTTGACCGCTTTCAACGACGGATCTCAGCAGTGCCGGAAAAGCGAACAGAATCGAAATCCGGCAATCGCGGATCACTCTATGGATCTCACGTGCCCCGGCGTTTGGGGTATCGAGCAGATAGAAGGATGCGCCGGCGAGTAAGGACGTGACCAGGTCACGGACGCCCACGATGGTGCACAGAGACGTCAGAGTCAGGAACCGATCATCGCTGTTGATATGGGCTGAATTGATGGACTGACTCACGCGCTGGAGCAGGTTTCGTTGCGAGTTGACGATGCCCTTGGGTCGGCCGGTGCTTCCCGATGTGAACAGGACGAACGCGGCTTCGTCGGCACCTGGACGCGCCGGTCGCCAACTCGAAGAAGCATCCCGGGTCGCTGTATTGAGGTCGAGAGTGCGGACGGTAGCGGGGATGACTTCCGAGGCGCCAGGGTCCGGTTTCGATACCAAAAGCAGTGCTGGCCGCGAGTCGTCCAGGACCTGTGCTATCCATTCGGGCGGATAGTCTGGATCGAGCGCGACGAACGGACGTCCTGCAGCCAGACAGGCACACATAGCAATCGGGAATTCCAGCGAGACGGGTGCCAGGATTCCGACCAGATCGCCGGGTGCGGTTGCGGCGGCAATTCGCTCGGCCCAGCCGGTCAAAACACGCCACAGCTCGGCGTAGGTGATTGAGCCTTCAGGGCCGAAAAGGGCTATTCGTTCCGGAAAGCGACCCACCACCCGTTCCAGGAGATCGACGATCGGTCGTGCCTTGGACTCATCCGGGAACGGGTCGAACGGCCTGATGTCAGGGCCATTCCAATCCAGGGGAAACTCGCTCCGATCGTTCCAACAGAGCGCGGCTCCCGGAAGGCAGTTCCTCGCTTCGCTCATGCCATCACTCTACCCCGAAAACGAGCTTTCCAGCCCTTCGACATGGCGCAAGCCGCGCACCCTTCGTCGCTGGCGGGTATCCACCTGGGTAGCCGGTGGGACCTTACGGATATTTGTTCTGGACTACAGCGCGAACCGGATCAGTGTCATAGACGAGTACAATCGACTCGATGCGACCGGTGTCTGAATTGAAGTTGAAAACGTCGGCGCAATCGAACGTGACATTCGATCCATCCTTCAGCGACCAATCGTACTGATAGTACGCAACCGCCCGCAGATGACCCTCGGCGCTCACCAGGACGTCGTAGACCGTCAGGTGTGCTTTGCTGGATGCGCTGGCAACCTTGTTGACGTAGTCGCGTACCGAAAGGCGGCCCAAAAAGGGCGACTGCACCCAACCACCCGGCACGAACAGGGACGCCGCTCGCTCAGCGTCACCCGCTTCCAGGGCGGACAGATATTTGTGTACTGCTTGTTGCATGAAGGTCTCCCCGATTATCCGCGGTGAACCATTCTAACTCGGCTGCTTGCTCGACCCTACACGGCGATTCATATAGTTACGCTAGTGATCAAGCTGAGGAGATATCGACCCACTCGCACCAGCTCGAGTCTCAAGGCTTCAGAAACCGCGCCAGCGCAAGCGCGGCGCCCCACACGGACAGAATCATTCCTGAGCCGGTAACCACCATCCACAGTTTCGCTCGCTCAATATCCGTGCGCAGCGACTCAATGGACGCCCTGACGGATCCGAACTCGCTCGCCACGGATCCAAACTCTTTCGCTACAGTTCCGAACTCCTTCGCTACCGTTCCGAACTCTTTCGCCACTTCAGTCCTGAATGACAAGAACTCTCCTCTCAACAAATCGAAGGCGTTCCGCAGCGACTTGACCTCGCCTTTGACTTCGGTCATGTCAGCCTGCAGATGCTGCACATCCGATTCCAACTTCCCGAATCTACCCTCTTCTATCATGGCTCTCTCCTGCGTGGCACGCGCATTCATCGAAAACAACCTCTCATGAAACGGACTGCTGTGACTCAGTCCAATCACGACAGCATAGGGTCAGGCCTGGGTTGCCGGACAGGTGGAATATCGGTGAATTCCCGGCAATTTTACACACGTGGGCGGGAAAACGTCATCCGCGATGGAGCGCTAGTACGCGACAACTGCCGATCAACATCCTGCTATCAAATCTGACGACACGTGTATCCCGGCGTTGAGAAACGTACGGTATGACACCACGGTCAGCGCACGTGTGTCACCGACGCCGGGTGCACGTGGCGTAGGTGGCGGGCGATAGCGGGAGCCGGCCTACGACTCCTGCGACGCCTTCAAATTCCAGAATTCGTCAACGTATTCCCTGATCGTGCGGTCACTCGAGAACCTGCCGGAGCACGCCGTCTCCGCATGCGCGGTGCCGTCGGTTCCCGACGCCTACGTCACACGAAACTCTCCTTCACTCGAGGAGTAATTGGACATTCACACAGGCAAACAGAGTTCCGCGATTGGATGCCTGTGCAGTAAAGTGCCCACCAGCGTGTTTGACTCGGATGGATTATCATGCAGGCGGAGACTGTTGAGCTCCTGAGGGTAAAGGGGAAGTTCCCGATGGAGCAGGCTCTCGTTTTGGCGGAGGCGATGGACCTTGTGATTGAGAAGGCACAGTTCGTGACCGTTCCCATCCTCGATGCGCGTATTGCAATTGTGAACGCGCGGATCGACGCGCTGGAAGCAAAACTGGAAGCAAAGCTGGACGCGAAGTTTGAGCGGTGGACGACGCGCATGATCATAGCGATGGTGGTGAGCCAAACAGCAACGGGACCCATCGGCATGCACGTGTTGGAATCGCTGAAGCAAGTGCTCGCGACACTCGGTCACTGACCCCGACCCGACCCGCACCGCCCGGCGCCAGCGGTTGCGCTGGCAAGTACCTGTGCACAGTTCGCACACCCATTGCGCGGTGCGCGTTCAGCTTGAAGATCGCCTCATCGCCTTTCCGACATTCTTATTCAAAGAAACCATGGATGCCGCGCGCGCCTCGGCGCGATTGACGCGAATCCATTTCTGAAGCCGCAGTCGGGCGGCATCGAGTTTGCCTATTTGGCTTTCGACGGAAGCCAGTTGCGCCTCCAGTGCCGCACAAAGTTGCGGGCACCCCGGAACCGGCGCCGTCACGAACGGTACGGCGCGACGAAGGATTTCCAGGGACAACCCCACAGACTGCCCGAGCCGTATGAAGCGAATGATGTCCACCGTGGAATCAGGATAGTCCCGATAGCCGTTCGCAGCGCGCGGAGGCGGTTTGATGATGCCGCTACGTTCGTAATATCGCAGCGTGTCGCGGCTGACACGCGCCTTGGTCATCAAAACCGCCGTTCTCATATGAAGACTCTTGACCCGGGACCCCGGTCCCGAGTTTATCCTCTGTTGCCCGAGGGAAACAGACAAAGGCGACCCGTGCGCGAACTCACGTATCTTGGCAAGTCACAGGTCGAATGGCGCTCAGTTAAAGAGCCGCGACTGCAGGGGCCCCAGGAAGCCCTCGTGCGCCCGGTCATCGCTGCACGATGCGATGGCGACAATCTACCGATCTTCAACAGTGTTACCCGTGCGATGACGGCGGGCGTGGCTGTGCACTACCTGGACCCGATTACGACTGACCTCCTCGGTCCACACCCATACCGAAAGCCGTTCGCGATCGGGCACGAGTGCATCGCCGAAGTGATTGAGTGCGGCGAGTCTGTTCAGCAGTTTCACAAGGGCCAGCTCGTCATCGTCCCCTGGGCGATCTCTTGTGGGGGATGTCGGAACTGCTGCAGTGGACTGACCTCGAGATGTACCGAGGCCGGTGACACGCTGATGTCCGCTTACGGCTTCGGAGATTCGATGGGACCCTGGGGTGGAGTCATCAGCGACCTGGTCCGAGTTCCTTTTGCGGACGCCATGCTCGTGCCCGTACCCACCACCATAGACCCACTCAAATTGGCCAGCGCCAGCGACAACATGCCGGACGCCTGGCGCACAGTGGGGCCGCCTTTAGCGAAGCAACCTGGCGCGCCGGTACTCGTTGTCGGTGGAGCAGCGCGGAGCATTGGGCTGTATGCCGCCGGTATGGCCGTCGCACTGGGTGCCTCCAGGGTCGACTATGTCGACTACAACTTCGAACGGCTCAGAATCGCAGAGTCGCTAGGTGCCAACGCCATCGAAACGCGGCGAGGCTCAGGTTGGTTTTCGCGCCATGCGCCGCGTACCCACGGCGAGTTCGGCATTGCCGTTGAGGCGAGCTCCACCGGGGCCGGTTTGCGATACGCACTGCGTTCGCTGTCCCCAGGAGGGAGCTGTACCGCTGTCGGCTTCTACTTCGCATCGCGAACCGGTCTACCGCTCATGCAGATGTACGCCAACAGCACGACACTGCATGTTGGCGTATCACACGTGCGCACCGATTTGCCAAAGATGCTTGCCCTGGTGGAGCGAGGCGAGTTCGATCCGCTGAAGGTTGCTACGTTAGTCGCGGACTGGGACGAGGCACCGGAGGCATTCACGACGCGCACCACAAAGGTTATCGTTCGGCGCAAGGAATTCGACCGGAAAGCGCGTCGATAGGTCGCCAACACATGGCGAACGGGAGCAACGTCACAAAACTGTGTCCGAGAACCTATCTAAGATAGGCGCAGATCGTGCCACAGCATGGATCGCTGAATTATGTTTTATCCCGAGAAAGTAAGGAATCTGCTTTGGATTGCCGCGTGTGTGCTGGTTATCGCCGCGTGCTCGAAGGCGCCCACTCACCCTTCGCCGGTGGCACAGACGCGTGCCGCTGATGCGACCCGGACTGCCCCTGCCCACCCGGCCACCACCGATGCGGCGGCGGCGGTCGAAGAGCCGAAGGGCCCCATTGAAGCGTTTGGCGAACAGGAAGAAGGCTCCGACGGCTTTGCAAAGCTGCCTGATCGGATCAGCGCGCTGTTTGTCGCGGATCCCGCGAGTGGTGATCACGACCACGCCGACGCCGACACCGACGGTGGGGAACTCGACTGTGGCCCGATCGGGAAAGCAATCCAGTTGCTGCCGGGGAATCGCCGCCTGTGGGAAGTGACCTCGTCAAAGACGGCTTGCATGGGCAGCGGTGGCCAACAAATGTGGTTGATCCTGGATGACCCGGCGCAGGTGCCCAAAGTGGTGCTCGATACCGGGACGGCCAATGAGTCGACGCTCGATATGGGAACCCGGCATCACGATCTGCCGGATGCGTGGGTCGCGCATGCATCCAATTGTTGTGGACTCGGCGAGAGTATTTATCGGTTCGATGGAAATGAGTATCGCGAGGTCGCGGCTCACTTGGGGGGAAGCCTCAGTCAACTCATGAGCAACGCAGCCGCTTCCTCTGGAATCCCCGGCGTTGCTCCCAAGGACGGATGCGAACTGACGGAATCAGAGATGCCCAGCCTGCGCAATGCGACGGATCAGAGCCGCGGCGAGTCGAGTGCGGGGGGCCTGCGGTTGGTCACATCAGATTGCGGTCAGATGCAGACTGTTTGGTTGATTCGCCGGCCCGGCAAGGACGAGGCGCGCACCGTTCAGATTCTGGCGAAAGAGGAACTTTTGGCTGTCCCCGCCAAACCCTATCCGGAGATGTTGGACTACGATGTAGTGCTCTCTTCCGAAACGGGGACGGCTGCGCAAGATGTGCTGTTTCCGCATACTCCGCATGGGCCGGTCCGCTGGCATCTGGAGGGCGACAAGATCACCCGGATTGCAGCCGCGAGCGCTCCCCCGCAACCCTAGCGGCTGGAGCCCGGGAGGATCCATGCTAAGAGCCGAGTCAGTGGCCCCGCGGGTCCTGACTGCTGAGTTGCGACTCGGCCAACAGGTCCGAATCCAGGGCGCCCACCAACTGATCAACCTGATTCGCACGGCCTTCGACAGCGCGGGCTTCGCGAACCTTTCCGTCCGCCATCAACGAGCGGGCTTCCTGTAAAAGCTCCTCACGGTGATGGGACGCCCGATCGTGCGTTCCTTTAGCTCGCTTGTTCTTGGCAGCCATAGGCTTAACCTTTGCGGTACCGGTGCCGCTTGGGGACGAGTCCCGCCATTCTCCTCAACAAAAGAACCCAATGCCAGGGATTCCGCAGCGCCGGACCGGGCGTACACTGTCCCACAAAGGCCCGGCTGCACCGATCCCAGGTCGGGCGAAGGGGAACGTATGCTCATCAGTCAGATCCTGCGGACGAAGCGACCGGGCGTCGTCGTCATCACCCCCGATGCCTCAATTCGCTCCGCCATTGCACTCATGGTGCGCCAGCACGTCGGCTCCCTCGTCGTGGTTGATGAAGACCAACGACTGTTGGGTGTGGTGTCTGAGCGCGAGATCATCCATACCCTGGACGTGGAAGGTACAGACCTGTCGGCCACGGCGGTACGCAGTGTCATGCGAACCGATGTTCCGGTAGCCACTCAGGAAGATACGGTACGTTCGGTAATGGAAACAATGACGGCCGCACGCGCCAGGCATGTGCCGGTTATCGCGTACGGCTGCCCGATCGGTATCGTGAGCATTGGCGATATCGTCAAATCACGCCTGGATGAGACCATCCAGGAGAACACCGTGTTGAAGGATATCGCGCGAGTTCACTGGCTCTCGAGCTAGTTTGCCGACAGATCGATCACGAACCCGAAGCGACCGCACGGTGTCACGGCTTCAGAAACCGTGCGAGCGCAACCGCAGCGCCCCATACGGACAGGATCATTCCCGCCCCCGTAACCACCATCCACAGTTTCGCTTGCTCGATGGCTGTGCGCAGGGACTCGATGGACGTACTGACCGATCCGAATTCTTTCGCCACCTCGATCTTGAATGACAGGAATTCCGATCTCAGTGACTTGACGTCACTCTTGATCTCGGTCACGTCGGCCTGCAGATGGTGCACATCCGATTCCAACTTCCCCATCCGACTCTCTTCGGTCACGAGTCTCTCCTGCGAAGCACGTGAATTCATCGCCGAAGTATAGATGCAGGTGCGAGGGCCCGACAGATGGAATATCAGCGCATTTCAAGCAATTTTACCGGGTAACACTGCGGTCGCCATGCGTCGGTAATCGACGGGTGTCCCCGACGCCCAGACGAGCCTCATGCGCTCGGGCGACCCGTCTCGTCCCGGGACCCCGCCCCGACGAGCACGAGCAAAACCAGAACACTCAGCGGCACTACCAAGCCGACCAATAGCCAACTCGGCCGCGCGGCGGCCCACGCCACCACGGTTGCAAGCTGATTGGTCTGCCCGCTGACGCGCTCGGCAATCCACGCTAACGCGGCTATTGCGCCGACGGCAGCTCCCGCTAGTCGCACACCCTCGTAAGCCCGCGTGCGACTGGCAATGAGCAGCCACGGCATCACACAGGCAATGACCGCGAGTTGCATGCATTCGATCCCGAGATTGAAGCCGAGCAGGCTCGTGTACAGCGTGGTGGCATCGAAGTTGAATCCGCGCAAGGTCGTCGCGAATGCCAGACCATGGATGAGACCGAAGCCCGAGGCCAGGTAGATTTCCTTGCCGGCGAAGAGCGGTCGCCAGGCATGCACAGCGGAGACAATAATCGAAGCAGCGATCAACACCTCCATGGGTCGCTCGGGGATTGCCACGACCCCCAGGGCACCCAAGGCGAGGGTAATCGAATGTCCGATCGTAAACCCGCTCACCGTCTTTGCGATGTTCCAGAAGCTGTCCCCCACCGGCCGTGCCCCACCCCATCGACTCCGACCCGCGAGGAGCGGCGCAGGCAGCAGAAGGACCAGCAGAAACAGTAGATGATCGGTGCCTTGCGCGATGTGCTCGACACCCAGCTGCCACAGCTTCACAAACCCGGCCCACCAACTTCCGCCGGAGCCGTCGACCGTCAGTTGCGTTTGTTGGAAGGCGATGAGGCCGATCGCCTGGGGCGTCTCTCCCAACAGGCCGTGTCGAATATCCCGGCGTACGTAGACCAGCGCCTTGTGACTGACGACAGTCTGAACGATGACGTCGTAGTCGAATGTGAAGCGCTCGGTGTCAGCGCCAACGGGTGGCCGCGCGCGTAGCCGCATCACCAACCAGTCATTGCTGACCCGGTTCCGATTGTCCGTATGCGACAGCCTCCACGACTCGACGGCCGTGGCAAACGGCACGCCAGTCGGGGATCTGAGGTGTAAGTGATTCAACACGTACGCCTCCGCCAGTCCCGACGCAAGCGTCGAGTCCTTGCCCAGCGCGGCACTCAGTTCCTTTAGCGGTAGTTGCAGCTCGACATCGACGACGTCGCGCCCGATATCGAACTGCACCACGCTCGGCGGAACATCATGGGCTGCTGCCGTCGCGGCAAAAACCAGCAGAACGATCGCCACCCATACTCGCATCAGTTGGTGCTCAGCTCGTTGTAGTAGTCCGTCGTCTTGTCACGGTAAATCACGTGGTAGTGGGTCTTGCCCTGGATGACGACACCCGCCTGGCAATCCATCTCGATCCACACGCGCGGCCCGTCGATTCTCAGGTAGGTGTTCGACGTGTCGAGGTCCGGAACGGTCAGGCTCGAGGCGCCTGCCCAAGCCACATACGTGCTCGCATACGCAGTGGATGAGGTATATGCGGAAAGCAACTGCCCGGCGCTGGTACTGTCGTAGTCGTCTACGAATGCGGTGATCGCTTGGGTGACGAGCGCCTGCTGGTCGGCGGTCAAGCTGGATACCAGCAGTCCCCGGTTGGTGGTCGGGTACTTTGCGCTCACGGCAGAATAGCTGCCGGAGTTGTATTCAACGGGCCCCAGGAGCACATCCGAATAGGTTTGGCCGCTCAGGTACGCCGAGGTAAGCGCAGTACTGCCGCTGCTGGTGGGACTGAGGCTATTTGTCTGTCCATAGAAGATCGCGAGCAACGCGGACGCCTTGCCTGCCAACGCCTGGTAGTTCTGACTATTCACGGTAAACGCCGCTTTAGGCTCGACGCCGATGTGATGCGGAGTCGGATACAGAGTTCCATTATAGAAAGTCAGATTGAACGCCATGTGATGGTTGCCGAGTTGCAACGTCCACAGGCCAGTGGCCGAGGGGGTCCCAATAATCGCAATGTGCGCATTGCCGGAGCCGTATCCGCTCTGCATCGTGCCGAGGTAATCATCTGCAGCCAACACGCTGTTGAAATCCTGATATCCCGCCGCACTGAGCGCCACGCTCGCCACGGTATAGAAGGCCGTCTGTTGAGCGGTGCTCGTGAGCGCGCTATAGGCGATGCCCGCTCGATTCACGCCAGGCAGGTTCGACCAGAGCGTCTTGTAGGTATTGAGCTGGGCCGTTGTATAGGACGATGTGCTGTATTGGGCCGTTGAGAGCTGCGAAGAAGACAACGTGGCCTCGAATGCCGCCACTGCGCACATGACGTTCGCTACGGGAGTGCCCGTTGTGCAGGTGGCCGACGGCGATGTGACGGTCACTGTGGCTGTGCTGCTGGTTATGGAACCCGCACTGTTGGTCACTGCCACAGTGTATGTACCGGCATCCGTGGAAGTGACAGCACTCAATGGCAGCGTGGCGCTGGTGGCGCCGGAGACTTGGCCGCCATCCTTACTCCATTGATACGTCAATGAGTCCCCGGTGGCGACCACGCTCAACTCGGCATCGCTTCCGGCGATTGCCTGGAGGGAAGACGGCTGCCCGGTGATCGTGGGACTGCCGCTGCTCGAGCTGCTGGAGTTGACTGTCAGGGTCACCGTGCTGCTGGTCACGGAACCGGCCGAATTGGTGACCACAACGTAGTAGGACGCGGCATCCGAGGTGGCCGTGCTGCTGATCGTGTAGGTAGCTGCGGTTGCGCCGGAAATCGCCGCAGAGCTCTTGTACCACTGGTAGGTGAGCGAATCGCCGGAGGCGGTAACGCTGAATGAAGCGCTCTGCCCTGCTGTTACCGTAACCGAAGTCGGTTGGCTCGTGATGGTGGGCGCCGTCACAGTGCTCGAGGAGCTGGTGCTGGATGAATCGCCACCCCCACATCCCGCCACCAGCAGCGGACCTGCACAGATCAACACCCAAATGAGTTTTCGCACCACAGCACCTCCTGGAATCAACCCAGTGTGCTGGACGTACAGTGCGGGATGGCGCGGCTTTACACGAGCTTTACAAACTCAAAGCCGGCGCGACACTCACATCCCCAGATCCGCCAACAAATCATCCACATCCCCCTGTTCCCCCACGGCCCCGGTGGTCACACCGGGCACGGCGGGTCCAAATCCGTTCCCACTCGACGCGGGCTCCGCAGCGGCAGCGCCCAGCTGCACGCCGCCCTCACCCGCCAGCTCAGAAAAATGCGCCAACGTGCGTTCCAGCTCGACAACGAGCTTGATGACCGTGCGAATGATCTGTCCGCTCAGGTCCTGATAGCTCTGCGCCATCAACACCTCGGCCAGGTTGGCCCGCACTGAGCTGCCGTCGTGCTGTACGCGCCCGAGAAAATCCTCCACCCGGAAAAGCAACTCCGCCACAGCGGTTCCCGTATAGGCCACGCGCGCTTGCCGGATCGGATCGATCAAAGCCACCGCATCTACCGACAGGCGCTCCGCCAAAGGCCCGGAGCGCTCGACGAGATCGAGGGTCCGGTGGGCCGCATCCTCTGTCAGCTTCAACACATGGTCCAGCCGCACGCGCGCGTCGGGCATTTCCTTCCCAGCCGAGCTCGCCCGCCGAAAGCTGTTGCGGAATTCATCAAGTGTCCGCTGCAGGCTTGCGTTCAGCGCACGCAAGTCCTCCCACATCGGTTCCAACGAATTGGTCGTCGCCATGGGGTTCAAGCCTTGGCGGCTGTCTTGGCCTGCAGGATCTTGTTGAGCTTCTCGCTCAGCGTCTGGGCAGTGAACGGCTTGATGACGTACCCGCTGACACCCGCCTGGGCGGCCTCCACAATCTGCTCGCGCTTGGCTTCCGCGGTCACCATCAGGACCGGCAGGTGCTTCAATGCGGCATCCGCACGCACGGCCTTCAACAGGTCGAGCCCCGGCATCTGCGGCATATTCCAATCGGTGATGACAAAATCAAAGTTGCCGGTTTTCAACATCGGCAGCGCGGTATTGCCATCGTCAGCTTCCTGCACGTTCGGATACCCGAGCTCCTGCAACAGGTTCTTGACGATGCGGCGCATCGTGGAAAAGTCATCGACGACTAGAAATCTCAAATCACTGCTCATGAATCCCTCGGGAAGTTGTCTGTGCAGAACGCGGACGCTGGATGACACTGTTAATCTTGATAGCCTGCTGACCCTGGGACAGGCCGAACGTGCCCCTGAACATCGGCACATCCTCGGCAAACACGGTCAGCTCGCCGGCGAAGTCGGTTGTCAACACATCGCCGGCGCGCAGATTGATTAAATCGGAGAGGGTGATGGTGCTGCGGCCGAGCAGAGCACGGATCTCGACTACCGCATCGCCCACCTCGTGCTGCAGCGTTCGCGACCAACGATCATCATGATCGACCCGATCGCTCTGCATGCCGGAATTGAGCACCTCGCGCAGCGGCTCGATCATGGCGTACGGCATCGCAACGTGCAGGTCCCCGCCTACCCCATCGAGATCCACACTGAATCGGCTCACGACGACGATTTCGGAAGGGCTGACAATGTTGGCAAAGTGCGGGTTCATCTCCGAGCCCACCTTCTCGATGTTCAGCTGCACAATGTGCGACCACGCTTCGCGCAGGTCGGTAAAGACATCTTTCAAAAGCGAACCGATCACACGGTTCTCAATGGCCGTGAAATCGCGGCCCTCGATCTTGGCGTGCCGGCCCTCGCCGCCAAAGAAGGCATCGACCAACGAGAACACGAGCTTGGGATCGAGAATCACCAGTCCCGTGCCGCGCAGCGGATGGAACCTGACCAGGTTGAGGCTCGTCGGCAGGTGCAGCTTGCGCACATACTCGCCGAACTTGATGATTTCGACCGTGCCCACCGAAATGACGGCCGACTGTCGCAGCAAGTTGTACAAACTCGTCCGCAGCAACCGTCCGAAGCGCTCGTTGATCATCTCGAGCGTCGGCATCCGACCGCGTACGATGCGTACGCTCTTACCGAGATCGTAGCCGCGCGCTTCGTCTTTCGAAGGCGGCGGCGGTTCCGTCTCAATGGCACCGCTGCCGACGCCATTCATCAAGGCGTCGATCTCGTCCTGTCCGAGTATGTCCTGGCCCGACATGATGCTGGGCCGTTAGCGAAGGCGACGGATGTTGGAATGAGGCATGCGCAATGACTCCGAGCCGAATGATTTGATTCGTTACCCAGGCGGGGATGAGGCCCGGGAGAGAGTCACGCGCCGCAAGCAGGCGGCGGATGCCACTGACGGTCGGAGAGTTCGAAAATTCTCTCCGACACAGTACAAGGATAGGTCCCCTCGCCGCCGCGTTACGTGAAATGCGCGGCTAATTTCGCGACATGGGATGAGACGCAGTTCAAAAAACGTTTCAACACAACATCCGCTGTCGCACCTGCACACGCAAAGCCGAGGCGCGCAAACGCCGGCATACGGCCGAGCTCCAGCACCCCGGATCATCAGCCTGGCTGACTAACATTGCCTGCTACGGCAATCGTTGTTGCGACCTTACGTCAAAGGCGGGGGGCCCAGTTGCGACCGGGCCGAAAGTACGCATATACTCAGCCGCATCAAGATAGCGCTACCAAAGAATTACTAGGGTACCTTGCTCTTACGTCAGAGAGCTTTGTATTATAGTATGACAGCGCTGACATTTTGGATGCACGTATTCGGACGCCGTCGCACCGTAGGAGTGCGTGGGAGTCGAGATTGAGGGGGTTCCAGTCAAATTTCAGGTAACGGGCCGCGCCATTCAGGTGGCATGGCCCGTTGCTGCGTGTTTGCAACACTTTCTGGTCAGGGGGAATTCGAATGAGCCGAAAGACGCGGCGGAATGCATTTCATAAGGCAGCCAAGGCTTCCAGTGCGAGCTCCAGCGTGAGCGCACTCGCCAAGGCAGGCCTGTCAGGCTTTACGTTGGGGTCGATGGCGATTAGCCGCTCAATCTTTGCCGCCGACGCGGCGGACGACGCGAGCACCGCCCCCACTTCCAAGGCCAATGAGCCACAAGAATTGCAGGAGGTCGTGGTTACGGGTATCCGTGCTTCGCTGCAACGCGCCATGGATATCAAAATGAACTCGGTCGGCGTCGTCGATGCCGTGTCCGCCGAGGATATCGGACAGTTTCCCGATGCCTCCATCGGCGAAGCGTTGTCCCGTATCCCCGGTGTCACAGTTAACCGCGGATCGATCAACGCTGGAAACGGTGCCACAACCGCAACACCCAACCCGACCGGTATCACCGTCCGCGGCTTCGGCACTCAGTTTAATGAGGTCCTCATCGAAGGCCGTCCGGTCGCCTCGGGTAACGGACAGAGCTTCGACTTTGCGGCCCTGGGCGCTGAGTTCGTCGGCGAGCTCGATATTCTAAAGAGCCCCGACTTCAGCCTCTCAACGGGTGCAGTGGGCGCGACCATCAACATCAAGTCGCCCAATCCCTTTGATAAGCCTGGCCTGCAGGCACGCGGACTGCTCTCCGGAACAGACAACCAACTCGACGGAGCAGTCCGGCCCGCGTTCGCGGCACTGGTCAGCGATACCTTCTTCGATGACACATTCGGCGTGCTGGTCGCCGGCGAATACACGGACAAGCATTTCACGCAGCATCACTTTGATGATGTGGGTTGGAAAGGTGCCTACCTGCCCTGCCCATCGTATGCAGCGAGCTCCATCCCCAGCGCATCAGGTTGCACCGCCGCCAGTCCGAGCACGCAGAAGAGCACCGTTCCGGCCTGGTACGTCCAGGATCAGGCCATGTACCTGGAGCGGACTGATTCCCGTCGCAAGGATGGCCGCCTGGCTGTGCAGTGGCGACCGGCGGATACGCTCCTGATCACTCTCGATGACAATTTCTCATCCGACGAGGAAGTCACGGATCGCTGGCAGTACAGCACCTGGTTCGGATGCTTCCCGAACGGCTGCTCGAATGTGCAGACGGACAGCGCCGGTACCATCACGAACTTCACCAACAGCAACGCGCCGACGGACTTCAATGCGTTTGCCAACCGGACGTACATTACGACCAACACCCCCGGCTTGAACGTCAAATGGGACATGACGGATCAGCTCCAGGGCGGTCTGGACGTCAGCCAGTCCACCGCGCACCTGAATCCGAACCACACCTGGACCAGCCTCGACGTTGATACGGGTTACGGCCCGAACACCAACAACGGTATCAACGGCTATACCGGCGGCGTCGCGGTGAGTGGCGACGACAAGACCCTACCCTACTGGACCGCCTACGGACCGAATACCGTGGCCGGAACACCGGGCGCCCAGTCCGCGAACGTCTCCGGCTTGAATCCGTTCATCATCGGTTCGCATGTGCTGCCGATCCAGGAACAGATCAACACCGACAAGGTGAACCAGGCGAAGATCGACGCCACGTGGCATACGAGCGACACTTCCATCACCGCCGGCGTCCAGTTCGTGCAGGACGTCTGGGACGCCAAAGAGCTCGACACCTTCACCAACAACGAGTGGCAGCTTTGGTCAGGTTACGGAACGAATTCCAACAACGTCACAAACGCTGGAATCGTGCATGGCGTCAACCTGCCGTCGAACCTCTTTACGGGGTATACGTTTGACACGTTCATCCATGGGTACAACTCCGGCAATCTGCCTCCTGGCCTGACGCTGTACAACCCGTACGCGGTGTTGAACTACTTGATCACGCAGCCGATCAATGCCGATTACGCCCCGAACTCCGGTTATGGTCCGTATACCGGTGGCTACCCGACACCTGTCCTGAGCACGGGTGCAGTGCAGCACGTCGATCGTAAGAATTACGCTCCGTTTGCGGAAGCGGCCCATACCTTCGCGCTCGGCGGCGATATGAGCCTCAAGGCGAATGTGGGAATGCGTTATCAGAAGACGCTCGTCCACATTGGCGGCCTGGCGGCACAGTTGCAGAGCCTCGGCTTGCAGCCGGGCGACGTGACGGCGTATGCGTTCAACCTGAGCCCGGCATCGCCGATCTCGGCGACCAACTCGTACGGGTACTTCCTGCCGTCGGTCGATTTGAACCTGCTGATCAATCCGCAGTTGAAGGTCCGATTCGACTATTCGAAGACGGAAACGCCGCCTAATAACCAACAGGTCATCCCGAACACGACATTTACCGGCCGCGTCGGTGCATTGAGCGCAACCGGCAACAACCCGAAACTGCTGCCCTACCTGTCGCAGAACTTCGATCTGGGCGCGGAGTGGTACTACGGCCGCAACGACTACGTGTCCCTGGACGGGTTCTTCAAGCACGTAACGCAGTTCCCGGTGACGAGCATCCAAAGCCTCTCTGTTCCTGGTGTGGTTGATGTGAGCCCGCTGTCAGGCAACGTGGGTAACCCGGCAGTGTTCGCCGAGAGCACAGTCGTCAACGGTCTCGCGGCCAACGTACACGGCATCGAGGCAACGTGGCAGCAGATGCTCTGGGGTGGCTTCGGTTACCAGGTGAACGGCACTTATGTTCACAGTAATGCCAACTTCGACCCCAATGCCTTTGTCAGCAACCAGTTCGCGCTGCCCGGCATCGGCAACTCCGCCAACCTGATCGCGTTCTATGAGAACTACGGGTTCCATGCGCGTATTGCGTTGCAGTGGCAGGGCGAGCAGTTGCTCACCCTCGGCCAGGAACAGAACGGCGGTGCGTTCGGAAACGAGCCGGTGTACCTGAAGGCCAACACGAACCTGGACTTCAGCAGCAGCTATGACATCGGTTCACACTTCAGCGTCTTCTTCGAAGCGCTCAACCTGACCGACAACATCTACCACACACGTGGCCGCTACGATAACCAGACCTTGAACGTGGTCGATTACGGACGTCAGTTTACGTTCGGAGTACGCGCTAAACTGTAACGGTGGTACAACCTGTCAAAGCAGTAGTCATCGTCGGCGGAGGAACCGCCGGATGGCTCACTGCTGGAATCATAGCCGCCCGCCATCAAGCCAGGATGAAGGCGGGCGGCTTGTCCATCACGCTGGTCGAGTCGCCGGATATCAAGATCATCGGCGTGGGCGAAGGCACTTGGCCGACGATGCGCCAGTCCCTGGAACGGATGGGCGTATCGGAGACGGATCTCTTCAAGCACTGCGATGCCGCATTCAAGCAAGGCGGTAAGTTCGCGGGCTGGACGACGGGAGCGGCGGATGATGCCTACTACCATCCGCTCATGCTTCCCAACGGGTTTGCTCAGGTCAACCTCGTGCCGCATTGGTTGCGGCGCAGCAATAATCAAAGCTTCTGCGATTTTGTAACACCCCAAGGTCGCCTCTGTGATGAGGGCCTGGCGCCGAAGCTGATCAGCAGCCCGGAATACAAGGCGGTGGCCAACTACGCCTACCACCTGGACGCCGGCAAATTCGCTCCGTTCCTCGCGCAACACTGCACCCAGAAGCTGGGCGTGCGCCACGTTCTCGCGGATATCACGCAGGTGAATCAGACGGAAACCGGTGACATCCGCAGTGTGTCCACTAAGCAGTCGGGCGAGATCCCGGGTGACCTCTTCATCGACTGCAGCGGCTTCTCCTCTCTGCTCCTCGGCAAGGCCTTGGGCGTTGGCTTCAAGGATTGCGGCGACATTCTTTTTTGCGATACGGCTCTGGCGACGCAGGTTCCGTACGAAACGCCGAACGACCCGATGGCGTCTCAGACCATCGCCACTGCGCAGGATGCGGGTTGGATCTGGGACATCTGCCTCCCAACACGACGCGGGGTTGGGTACGTCTACTCCAGTCGACATACCGACGAGGAATCAGCTCGGCAGACCTTGCGCAAGTATCTCGGTCCGAAAAACGAGAATCTCCCGGCTCGCAAGATCCCCATCCGCTCCGGTCATCGGGAGATCTTCTGGAAGAACAACTGCGTGGCTGTCGGCCTTGCAGGCGGCTTCCTCGAGCCTCTCGAGTCCTCCGCCATCGTGCTCGTCGAACTGTCGGCGAAGCTGCTCTCGGAGCAGATGCCCGCCAACAGGCACGTCATGCACATTGTCGCCAAGCGCTTCAACGACGTCACCATGTACCGTTGGGGCCGGATCATCGATTTCCTCAAGCTCCATTACGTCCTCACGCGCCGGACAGACAGCGCTTTCTGGCGCGACAACGTCGATCCGGCGACCATTCCAGAGCGGCTGAAGGAGCTGCTGGAGCTGTGGAAATTCCACCCGCCGTGGTTTTTCGATGAATTCGACCGACTGGAAGAAGTTTTCCCGGCCGCCAGCTACCAGTACGTCCTTTACGGGATGGGATTTGCGAGCGAGAGCAGCCCGGAGGACATCATCGACACCGAGCTGCAGGCCGCGCGCATGCGCCAGGATATTGAGCGGCAAACCGCGGATCTGCGCTCGCGGTTGCCGACGAACCGCGAGCTTCTGAATAAAATCCGCGAATATGGCCTGCAGCCGGTTTGAACCATGACTCAGATTGTCCCACTCAATAAAGAAACCTATCGCAACCTGAAGGTGGACAGCCGCGCGTCTGCGGCGTTCGACAACCGGCGCTTTGTGCAGGTCATTGTCAAAGAATTCCCGCATCTGCTGGTGCACTACCCCATCCTGTTCTCGAAAGATCCGCAGACCGGGCAGTTCTTCTGCGGCGCCATGTTGGGTTTTGACGAGCACGAGAATCTGTTTCTCGAGGACTGGCAGCAACGCGAGTTTTATCGCCCACTGTACCTGCAGCGCGGGCCCTTCTATGGCAACGGCCCGGAGCTCGCCATCGATCTCGATGATCCCCGGGTCGGCGCCGAAGGCGGCAAATCCCTGTTCACCGAGCAAGGCACACCGACCAAATACCTGCAGGGCATCATCTGGGCGTTCCAGGACCTGACCTCCGGCACCGACATGACGAAGCTGTTCATCGCCCGGATGTTGGAGCTCAAGCTCATCGAGCCGGTCGATGTCGAGGTGGAGTTTGACGACGGCTCGATGCGCCGGTGCGTCGGGCTCTACACGATAGATCAGGACGTGTTGTTGCGCTTGCCGGATGCGGTGGTGGTGGAGCTTTTCCGGCGCGGGTATATGCGCTTGATCGATTACATGATCGCTTCACTCAAGCAGGTTCCGGTCATGGCGCGGAAGAAAAATCTGCGCCTGCTGAAGGGGACCGAGGGGCTGGCGTCAGCCGTGGGCTGATGGACCCGTTCCAACAGCAGGTTGTTGAGGCGGCCCGCCCTACGGTCCTGCGGGCCTTAGTCGCCGATTGGCCGGTTGTGAAGGCGGCACAGCAGTCGCCCCGGGGACTGCGCGACTATCTCGCCAGGTTTGATGGCGGCGCGCAGGTAGAAGCCTTCTTCGGCGATCCCGCCATCCGCGGCAAGTATTACTACAACCCCGGCCTGCAGGGATTCAACTTCGAGCGGCGCATGATGCCGCTCATCGACGCCGTGGATTCCATTCTCGCAGCAGTCGAGCAACCTGGTGCGCAATCGGTGTATGTGGGATCGATGCCGGCCAACGACTGCCTTCCCGGGTTCGCGGCCGATAATCCGATGCCGCTGGTCAGCTCAGGTGGAGGTCCCCGGATCTGGCTCGGAACGCCTTCCAACATCTCCGCCCACTACGACACGTTCGACAATCTGGCCTGTGTCGTGGCGGGACGTCGCCGCTTCACGCTGTACGCTCCGGATCTCATCAGCAAGCTCTATGTCGGACCCATTGATAACACAATGTCCGGCCCGCCTGTCAGCCTCGCTGCCTCCTCAGGCGCTGCGGGGGACTTTCCGTTGTTTGAAGAAATCAGGGACCAGGCTCAGACAGTCGAGTTGGAAGCAGGCGATGCCTTGTATCTGCCGAAACTCTGGTGGCACCAGGTCGAATCGCTCTCCCCCTTCAACGGGTTGGTGAATTACTGGTGGGATGCCACGAGCGCCGGCCCCGATTCACCGTACACCGCCCTGCTCCTGAGCATGATCACCATCGCAGAGCGGCCTGCCGCTGAGCGACGAGCGTGGAAGGCCTTCTTCGACCACTATGTTTTCAGGTCCCAGGGCCATCCATTGGCACATCTGCCTCCTCAGCAGCACGGCCTGCTGGGCCCGCTGAAAGACAACTACGCGAAGATTCGTGCTCGCATCATGAGCATGTTGCGCGGCTCTTCGTGAGCTACTCCGGCAACGCCATCTGAGACGACACCTGGAACTGACCCGTCACCGATGGCGCGGTCGTGTCCGGTTGTCCGCCACCAACAGACAAGCTGTACTTGCCCTGAGCGACGATAGTCCCGCCTACGTCGGTCACCATGCTCAAGTCGCGACCCTGCAGGTGGAATTCAACCTGTTGGCTCGCGCCCGGTTTCAAGTGGATGCGCTTGAAGCCCCGTAGCGCCCGGATCGGCGCCCCCGCCACGTCTGGAAATTTCAGATAGAGCTGAGCGACTTCATCGCCTTCGACCTTTCCGGTATTGGTGATGGTCACACGAACATTCAGCGGATCGGTGGGACCTATGGGCGCGGCCGGCAACGTCAATCCACTGTACTTGAATGTCGTATAGCTCAATCCATAGCCGAACGGCCACAAGGGCTCCCTCTGGAAGTACCGGTAGGTACGGCCCTTCATGGAGTAATCCTCGAAATGCGGTAGCTGATGGACATCCTGATAAAACGTTACGGGCAGCCGACCCGCGGGGTTGTTGCGACCGCTCAGGGTGGCGGCGATTGCGGATCCACCCTCTTCGCCCGGGTACCAGGCCTCCAGGATCGCGTTCGCGTGCGCCTTCTCCCATTGCGTCGAAAGGGCACTGCCGTTCAGTAGAACCACGACGAGCGGCTTATGAGCCTCAGCCACGGCGTGCAGCAGTTCCTCCTCTGCCGCGGGCATGTCGAGATTCGTACGGTCGCCACCCGCAAATCCCGGCTCGTCAACGGGCATCTCCTCGCCTTCCAGGCGACTGGTAATGCCGACCACGGCAACAACCACGTCAGCATTCTTTGCGGCCGCGACGGCAGCCGGGTCCGCCCCAGGGACAGCCTGAGCCCAAATGAACCGCACTTCGGGGTGGGTCTTCGAGGGCGTCCGGCCGTAGCGGATCTCAATCGGCAGGGAATGACCTGCCTCGAGGTGAATACGGCGCAGATTGCCTTCCGTGCCGCCGCTCTGAACAAACGGCTGTCCCGATATCCAGATCCGCCCAAAGCCCTCTGCCTGAATTCCCAACAGGTAGTCGCCCGTCACTGTCGGCTTCAGGTTGCCGGTCCATTTCACGCTGAACGAGCCTTTGCCCTGCAACTCACTCGGCAGATTCTTCACGTTGACTTCAGAGTCCACGCGGGTGAGCACGGGCGTGGGCTCGGTTCCGCCGATGCCCGTTCCGGTGCCATACACGGCCGTGAGGCCCGGCTTGCCGTCGGCTGTCGTCAGCATTTCCGCAGGCACCGGATCGCCCCGCGTGGACAGAAACTGAGTGCCCGGCACGAAGTCGATCTGTGCGTTGGGGAACTCCGCTTTGAGTCCCTCCATCACACTGACGGTGTGAGTTGGAATGCCGTTGTAATTGCCCAGCAGGACGCCGGTCTGCTCTGCCAACGGTCCCACCACGGCAATTCTCTTCACGGATCGCAGCGGTAACGTGCCGTCGTTCTGCAGGAGGACCATGGACTTTTCCGCCAGATTTCGCGCCATGCTGCGGTGCGCGGCGCTGTCGAGCTTGCTGTGCTCAATCCTGGAATACGGCACCCGCTCGGGTGGATCGAACATACCCAGGCGCATGCGGGCCACAAACAGTCGGTTGACTGCCAGATCAATGGCCTGCTCCGACAGATAGCCACCCTGCACCGCCTCGATGTAGGGACGGTAGTCGTGATCGTCCTTCACTGCATCCAGGAAATCGACACACTCGTTATCCATTCCCCGTTGCAGCGAAATCGCCGATGCCTGGGCCTGTGAAACCCGGTAGTGGTGGCCGGTGAAGATGTCTTTCACCGCGCCACAATCAGACACGACGTAGCCCTGGAATTGCCATGCGCCTCGCAGGGTATGTTGGAGCAGGAACTGATTGGCGCAGGCGGGCTCTCCGTTCGCTGAATTGTAGGCACACATGATCGACCCGGCGTGTCCCTCAATGACGGCAGCGCGGAACGCAGGCAGATACGTGTCTTCCTGATCATGGCGGCTAACATCAACGTCAGTGAAGTGGCGCGTCGGCTCCGGACCGCTGTGCACGGCGAAGTGTTTCGGGGTGGCAATGGCCAGGTAATACCGCGGATCATCGCCCTGCAGGCCGGTCACGAACGACACGGCCAGCCGGCCGCTGAGGTAAGGATCCTCTCCGTAGGTCTCCTGTCCGCGGCCCCAGCGCGGGTCGCGAAAGATGTTGACGTTAGGGGCCCAGAAATCCAACCCTTCGAAGATGTTGGAGTGGCCGTCAGCCTCGGCCTGGACGTGCTTGATCCGCCCCTCGATGCCAATGACATTGGCCATGTCATGAATGGCGGCGGTGTCGAAGGTCGCGGCGAGCCCAACCGGCTCGGGGAATTCCGTGGTGCCGTCTCTGGCAACTCCGTGCAGAGACTCGCTCCACCAGTCGTATGCGGGCACGCCGAGGCGCTGGATCGCGCGCGCCTGGTTGACGAGCTGCGAGGCTTTTTCCTGCAGGGTCATCCGATGCACGAGATCGGCGGCACGCGCCTCGAAGGGCAGTTGGGTGTCGAGGTACGGTTTCGAGTCCTGGGCCTGCGCGATGGCTGCACCCAGAGCGAGAATCCCCAGGATTCCCAAAGAAATTCGACTCATCGACGTCCCCTCTTCCGTCTTTGGTAGCGCTACCTTGGTTCGCTAGTATTGTCCGAGTAATGTTCCACGTCAACGAGCGCCCCTATGAGGCTACAGCGACTGCCCGAGTCGTTGCTCGAGCAGCGCACGATACGTTCTGCTGATGCGCGCTACGCTGCCGTCTCTCAGGGTGACGTCGAATTCGCCATGAGAGACGGCATCGAGCCGCACGACGCTGTCAATGTTGACGATGGCGGAACGATGGACGCGAATGAAGCGCTCGGGGTCGAGGCTCGCGGCAAGCTGAGTCAGTGCCGAGCGATACAAGAGTGATTTGCCGGCCACGTGCAGGTTGACATAGATCCCTGCCCCTTCGATCCAGTCGATCTCGTCCACGCGCAGAAAGCGGGTCACGCCCGCCGATTTCACCACGAGTCGGTCCAGATAGCGCGTGGCGCGCGGTGCCGCCGCCACTAGGCGCAACAGGTTTCCCGCCTGGGTTTCGGTCAATCGCGTCCGAACACGTGCCAGTGTTGCCTCCAGGCGCTCGTCACTGTACGGCTTCAAGAGATAGTCCAGTGCATTGGCCTCGAATGCCCGTACGGCGTGCTGGTCATAGGCCGTTACAAACACGGTCAAAGGCATTTCTGCCGGACCCACCGCCTCGATCACGCCGAGCCCGTCGAGCTCAGGCATTTGCACATCCAGGAAAACCAGGTCGGGCCTTTCGCGCTTTATCGTTGTCACGGCAGCGACGCCATCAGCGGCTTCGAGCACGGACTCAACACTTGCGTCCTTTCGCAAAATGTCCATGAGGCGCTGCCGCGCCGGGGCTTCGTCGTCCACGACGAGCACACGCATTAGGTGCCCTCCATGCGCAGTGGGAAAGAGATCTCAACCGCAGTGCCGCCTTCCGGGCGGGAATGGATGGAAAAACCACTGGAGCCTTCCGGGTGCAGCCCCGCAATCCGCTCCCGCGTCACGGACAGCCCGAGGCCCTGACCTCCTTGCGGCGCTTTGGCCAGTCCGACTCCATCATCCAGCACGCCGACGTATAACTTGTCATCCTGACGCCGCGCCTGGAGCACGATCGAACCTCCACCGGCACGTGGAGACAGTCCGTGACGAATTGCGTTTTCCACCAGGGGTTGCAGAAGCATGCTCGGCACCAACGCCTGCTGAACATCAGGTGCGATATTGATCTCAATGCGCAGGCTGCTGCCAAAGCGGATCTTCTGGATCGCCAGGTAGTGATCCAGAAACGCGACTTCCTCCTGCAGTGGAATGGTCGGCTTGCCGTGTGTGGCCAGTGACAGGCGCAGCAGATCGCCCAGATGCTCAATCATATTTCTGGCGAGTCGGGGCTCACGCTCCACCTGAGCCGAGATGGTGTTGAGTGCGTTGAACAGGAAATGGGGATCCAACTGCGTCCGGAGGCTGTTGAGCCGCGCCGCGGCGAAGTTGCGTTCCATGCGCTCCATTCGCAGCTCGGCGGAGACGTAGCGCTGTTGGTAGCGGTAGGCCTCCCAGGCGCCCACGATCAGACCGTACACCAGAAGGCTCCAGAACATCTCGTGCCAGGCTGCCACCAGTATTGCCGTAATGGCGCTCCAAGGCGCAACGCCTAGCGCAGCAGCGATTAAGGCGGACAGGTAGGCATACACGACCGTGAAGACGAGCCCGATACCTAGATGAGCCGCCAGCCGTTGTTGGCTCGAGCCTGGGAGGCGATCATCGATCGCTGTGATTGCGGGGGCCAATGCGCCCCATGACCACCAGTGCGCCAGGGACGCCAGCAATACGTGCCAGTCGAGCCGGTCCGAGAGGCTCGGAAGCGCAAAAACGAGCGCCACCGCCGTCCAAAAGCACGCGGCGAGCGAAAAGCGGAATAGCTTGTTCACACCCCTACTATAGACGAGGCTCCGAGGAGTACGTGATCGCGGCAATCCGCCAGCCATCGGGCCCTTTGACGAGCTGCCAGGTCTCGCTGCCCTTGTTCTCCTCTTTGCCGTCGATCATGAATACAAAGTCGAAGTACGCGGATGCGATGCTGCCGTCCGTCTGGATTCGGACGTGGGCGTGCTTCGGATTCAGAGCGGATTTCGTGGTGGACACGAATTTGGCGAAGTCCTGGTAGCTGCCCACGCGCACTTTGGGGGGTGACTTCAATACGTTCAGCCAGGTGCTTCCTTCGGGGATGAACAAAGCGCTGAGTCGCGCGCCGTCGTGTGACACCACGGCTTCATGGAAGTTGTCCATGACTCGCTGGATATCAGCGACGTCGGTTGATGAGTTGTTGGCTAGTGCCGAGCTGCAGAGGAAAGCTGAGGCAATGAACGCGCGCATTCCGGTGTTCCTGTGACGAGAATGCGCTGATTATCTGGATGGATTCGGATTACACCCGCGGAATGTTACGAACCGGCCCGGGCGTTGAGCGAGCCGGCTTCGGTGGTCGCTGACTCTAGTTGCTGAATCCTTTCACGAGTGGAGTGACCGCCGCGGTGATGGCTGCACTCGAGACCAGGGTCAGGAGAACCCAGCGCATGAGATCGGCTTTGACGGCCTGGGTTTCCGTACGCGTCTTTCCAAACTCGTCGGCCATCTCAGTGCGCACTTCTCCGATCTCGACACGCACTTTCCCGAACTCGTTGGCCATCTCGACGCGGACCTTGCCGATTTGATCTGCCATGTCCGCGCGCATCCGCCCGAACTCACTGGCCGTCTGAGCCCGCATCTTCTCGAACTCACTGACTATCTCCGTGCGCATTTCCGCGAAATCGCTCTTGATGTCGTGTCTGAGCTCCTGCAGGCGCGCGTCCAGCACGGGGATTGTCACCACTTGCGTCAAGTTGATGGATATCTCTATTGCTTCGGCGACACCCAGCGCCACTTCGGGCTCCAAGTGGGACTTGTGCACAAGAATCTCAACCGCTTCCGCGTGTATAGCCATGGGGTTCATTCACGAGTTGATTGCGAATGATCTTACGACCGCGGACATCTGAAGGATACGCGATTTGCCTGGGTGTTTGCGCACAAATGGTACACGTCATCGCAGCTTCGCACCGGCAACAGCCACCACGAACAGGATGCAGACGAACACTATGACCCAGAAATAAAATCGAAACTCGGCCCTGGAGTTTTCGTTTTGGATATCCGAGCGCAGCGATTGAATTTCCCTGCAAAGATCGGCCGAGTTGCGGTCAATCGAGTCCAGGTGGCGAACTGCATCTGCCGAAGTTGGTTCAAACATAAACAACAACCTCTCAAAACGTCTGGACACGATAATACATCGGCTGGATACCGCATAAAGGTCTAATTTAAACCAAACAACACTCATGAGACGTCGGCCATCGGCGTTAGCAAACGCCGCAAATTCACAACACATTTTCCGAACGGCTCCGAACGACGTACAAAACGACGGGAGGACTACGACGTCATGTCGAGTTACCCTGTTCGCATGAGGGCATTCACAAAGTCGAGGTCAGGTCGGCGGTTGCCTCTCCTGCCTCGACCATGCGGTGACGGACGGCTTACTTGCCGGCCACTCCGCTGTTCCAGGTCCAATCCTTAGCGGACGCCTTGCATGAGCCACCGCCACCCTTCCACGCCCTGCCTCTGACAATCCGTCCAGTGGGGGCTCCGGTCGCCTTGCCATCGTCGATTGCCAGCTTCCCGTTCACCACGACGTAACTCACACCAGTGCTCAACTGATGGGGCTTATCGTAGGTGGCGTGGTCCTGAATGGTGTTGGGATCGAACACGACAACGTCGGCAAAATATCCTGACTGCAGCCGTCCCCGGTCCTTGAGAGACAGGTTGTCTGCAGGTAACGCGCTTAGTTTACGCACTGCCTCCTCGACGGTCAGTACATGGTCCTTGCGCACATACTGCGCAAACACCCGCGCAAAGTTGCCGTAAGCCCGAGGATGGTTGGCCGACAGAAGGAAAACTCCCTCGGGCGCATCGCCTTGCTCATCCGACCCGAAGCTCACCCACGGCAGAGCAACCTGCTTGCGCACGTTGTCTTCGCTCATGAGGAAATAGCCAACACCCACACGACTACCATCTTCAATGACCAGATCAATCGCCGCATCCTCCGGCGTAACTCCACGCTCCTTCGCAACCTGAGCGAGCGTCTTACCTGTCAGTGGCTTCAACTTCGGGTTCTTGAACGCCAACAACAGGACACCCTGCGGACCAGCCGCACCATACAGGTTCTCCCAAGTCTTGGGATGCGCCACGCGCATTTCGGCAATCACCTTCGCTCGTGTTGCCGGTTCGCGCAGACGAGCAATCCAAGCTTCGAGACCACCGTCCTGAACCCACAGCGGCATTGCCGCATCCAGACCTGTAGCGCCGGCGGTGTATGTATACATGTTTGCGGAAATCCGAACGCCCGCCGCGCGAGAGGCTTCAACCATGCTGACGACCTTATCGAGCTTGCCCCAATTGTCCTTGCCGGCGAGCTTCAAGTGATAAATCTCAGCCGGTGCACCGCTCGCTTTAGCGATGTCGATGGTTTCCTGCACGGCGGATTCGATGCGGTCACCCTCGCTTCGCATGTGCGCTGTGTAGATGCCCCCACAGCGTGCCGACTCCTGCGCCAGAGCGATCAGCTCAGGGGTCTTTGCGAAGTTCGCTGGCGCGTAGATCAGCATGGTCGTGACGCCGAGCGCACCCTCTTCCATGGCCTGGCGAACCAGGCCCTTCATCTGCTCCAACTGCTGGGGCGTAGGGTCAATGTTCTTCTCACCCAGCACATAGGTTCTGACGGTTGGGGCACCTACGAAGGACGCGACGTTCGGCGAGATGCCTTTGTGCTCTATGGTGTTGAGGTATTCGCCCAGCGTCGACCAGGTGACAGGGTATTTGATGTCCCCCTCGCGTTCGGTCTGCTTGTGCTTCATGTCCTCACTGAGCGGACCCATTGAGAACTCGCCCATGACCTCCAGGGTGACACCCTGGGTCAGATCGCTCAGCGCTCGGCCATCGGCGAACAAGGACTCCTCGGGGTGGGCCAGCATGTTCACAAAGCCGGGGGCGATGGCCTGGCCCTTGGCGTCGATTTCCTTCCGCCCTTTCAGGCCGCGTTCGGGCCCCACATAGCTGATGCGATCCCCATCGATGGCCACCTCCCCAGGCTTACCCGGCTGACCGGAACCGTCGTAAACCACCCCATGGTGGATGACGAGGTCGTGGACGCTGTTTTGCTCCGCACCGAATGCGAGCAATGGGCCGAGGAACAGGAGGCAGGCAAAGTGGTGTCGAGCCATGGAAACCCCTTTTATTGTCGAGCCGCCGGATGATACCCCGGCGCTGGCTCGCTCGGGCGCCCTGGCCTCCGGCGCAGCCAACGGGCTTGGCGCGTTGTTCAGTTACGGCGTCACGCACTCGTCACTTGCACCTGCCCCCGCTGCAATGTTAGGGTCAAAACAATGACTTTCCGCGCGACACTCCTGTCCCCTGAGCACGGCTCCCGGCCGTCGCTTACGCTCGCGCTTCTCCTTCTGCGCCCCCAGGCGCAATAAACCCCCACGCGCTAACGGTCGGCGCCCACAAGACCGGACTCAAACCGAACTCCCAAAGAGGCCCTTATCAGGCTTTCCGGTTGGTTTAATTTGTTCGCGACCTTTGCCGAGCGAGAACCGCACCATGTTACGGACGCCCTCAGACAAGTACCGCCCTTTCAGCCCCATAGACATCTCCGACCGCACCTGGCCCGGTCGTGTGATCACCGCCCCACCGATCTGGTGCAGCGTCGACCTTCGCGACGGCAACCAGGCGTTGATCGAGCCTATGGATCCGGCGCGCAAGTTGCGCATGTTTCAGCACCTGGTGCAGATCGGCTTCAAGGAGATCGAGATCGGCTTTCCAGCCGCCTCCCAGACCGATTTCAACTTCGTGCGGCAGTTGATTCAGGAGAATCTCATTCCGGACGACGTGACCGTCCAGGTTCTCACCCAGGCCCGGGCCGAGCTGATCACACGAACATTCGAAAGCCTCGAGGGTGCCCGTCGGGCCATTGTTCACCTCTACAACTCGACTTCCACGACGCAACGCCGCGTCGTCTTCCGGCTCGATCGAGCAGGGATTGTGGATATTGCGGTGAAAGGTGCGGAGGTGATTCGCGACCTGGCAGCCCGGCGTCCCGGAACCGAGTGGGTCTTCCAGTACAGCCCCGAGAGCTTTACGGGCACGGAGCTGGATTTTGCGGTTGAGATTTGTGATGCCGTGACTGCCGTATGGCAGCCTACGCCGGATCGCAAAGTCATTCTCAATCTGCCTGCCACCGTTGAGATGGCAACACCCAACATCTACGCGGACCAGATTGAGTGGTTCTCGCGTCACGTTGCACGCCGGGACAGTTTGATCATCAGCCTGCACCCGCATAACGATCGAGGTACGGGTGTAGCTGCCGCGGAGTTGGCAATGATGGCGGGCGCGGAGCGAGTCGAGGGTACACTGTTCGGCAACGGCGAACGCACCGGCAACGTCGACATTGTGACGCTGGCTCTCAACATGTACACCCAGGGAATCGATCCGAAGCTCGATTTCTCGGATATCAACGCAGTGGCACGGACGGCTGAACACTGCAACCAGCTCCCGATTCATCCGCGTCACCCGTATGTTGGCGACTTGGTATTCACTGCGTTCTCCGGTTCGCATCAGGATGCAATCAAGAAGGGATTGGCGGCGCTGGATAAGCAAGGCATCTGGGATGTGCCGTATCTGCCTATCGATCCGGCGGATGTGGGCCGTACGTATGAGTCGGTCATCCGCGTCAACAGTCAGTCTGGAAAAGGGGGCGTTGCTTATCTTCTCGAGCGCGACTATCAGCTCGTGTTGCCACGGCGGCTGCAGATAGAGTTCAGCCGTGTTGTGCAGGAGGCGGCAGACACGTCAGGTAAAGAGCTGACGTCGCAGGAGCTTTGGTCGTTGTTTGAGTCCGAGTACTTGTCATCGACGGGGCCGATTGGGTACCGCTCGCATCAATTGGTGGCAGCGTCAGGTGATGGTGCTGACCGCGAGCGGATCACGCTGCAGATTCAGGATGAAGGCACGGCGTTGACGCTTCATGGAAGCGGCACGGGGCCGATTGATGCCGCTGTGCGGGCGTTCGATCTGCCGATTGATGTTGTGGGGTACCATGAGCACGCCGTTGGGTCAGGAAGTGACGCGGTAGCTGTTGCTTATGTCGAGGTATCGACGGGCCCAGGAAGTGTGATGTTCGGCGTGGGGCGACACTCCAACATCATCACAGCGTCACTGCTGGCAGTGGTGTCAGGCATCAACCGAGCGTTCCGCACCGGCGCCCTGCCTCGCCTGCAACGCGCCGCCCGCGCATAGAGCGCATTCTCGGCTACGCCAAGGGGCGCGCCAAAGCGCGCCCCTTATCTCACTGGTAAAAGAGATAGTCCGCCGAATACGTACTCTTCGTTTCCGTGCCGTCCTTGGACGCATCACACGGCGAAGCGGCAGAGGGCTTGCCGCCCTTGGTGTTGATCCGCTGAATAGATGTCACCTTGGCGAATACACCCTCGCCTGTGTGACCCGTAGCTGACAGCAACAGCCACGGAATGGAATCGCTGTCCGGCGAATCAACATGGGCACTGGCCTTGCCCGTCACCTCACTGCCGTCCTTGTGTTTCCAGGTCGGTCCGGCAAAATGGTGACCGATTACGGCGCCCTTCTTGTCGTGCAGGTCCGCATCCGGCCCTTTCAACACCCACTGGAACGCGCCGTCGTTTCCGGCCTTGCACGTGTAGATCTGCGCCCCTGTCGCGTGTGCCTTCAACACCAGCTTCGCGCCCGCAGGAGCCGTCAGTTCAGTTGGAATCTGCGGCGTGCCGGCCGCCAGCGCCGCCATCGAGCTGCTCATCAACAGTGCTGCTTGCAACAGCCGTCTCATGGTCATCCTCCCGTTGTGTGTCCGTGATCGCACCGAATCATTCTACCGCGTTGCAACGTGAGACGCGCGTCATGTTTGCGTCCGCAACATCAGACAAACAGGGGTATCTCTTATCAAACGCGCCGGAGTGGTGTAAAAATCAACTGTCGTCGCCGGCGAGGGTGATCGTGGGAACGGAAACAATCTCGGAGATCGTCAGCAACTATGAGCTGACCATAGCGTGCGAGAAATGCGGTGCACAATCCCCGAAAACCATTGGTTGGATCCGTTTGCATCGCGACATGAAATGCCCGCAATGCGACGCGGTGATCGTGCTCAACACCTCGCGGATCACAGGAACGATCCGCAGCGTCGAGCGCCGGCTCGGCGATCTGCAGAGTCAATTGACGGAGCGAATCCGCAAGTTGTGAGCGTCAGTGGCAGTGGCCGCCGCGTCACCCGCGCTCGCGGTGGCGCCCGCAACGGTGCCCCGCTCAGTGCCCGCACTGACAAGTCCAGACGATCCGGCGCCGTCTGCAGGAGCGAGCACCGTCTGGAGCGCTCCCGTCGTCTGCGCCGAGATCACCATATTGGCGCGCAGCCCAGGGTGATTGTCCCCCAGCTCCAGCGCACCACCATGAACCTTGGCAACGGACGCAACGAGCGTCAGGCCCAAGCCCACCCCAGGGGTGCCACGGCTCGCATCGCCACGATAGAACCGCGCTGAAACCTTCGGCTTCTCCTCATCAGGAATCCCAGGACCATCGTCAGCGACGGTGATCTGGATCCGGCTGTCGGCGAGATCGTGCACCTCGACGCTGATGGCCCCACCCGGGCTCGTGTACTTGAGCGCATTGTCGATGAGATTGCCGATGGCTTGCGCCAACAGCACCGGGTCACCAGACAGGTGGGCCGGGCCCGTTCCGCGGTACGACAGCGTAACGCCCTTGAGCTCGGCTGCCGGCAGGTAAAAGTCCACGGCCTGGCGAGCCACGTCGCCGGCGTTCACCGACACGAAGCCGGAACGGCGCATGCCGGTGTCGATCTCCGCCAACCGCAGCAGGGCGTTGAAGATCAGGATGACGCGATCAACGTCGACCACGGCCCCGTCGACCTCAGCAAAGACTTCATCGGCCTCTGGGCGCGTCAGGGACAGCTCTTCCAGGCGCGACCGCAGCTCAGCGAGGGGGGTGCGCAAATCATGCGCAATCGAATTGGAAACGTCCCGCACACCGTGCAACAACTGCTCGATCTGATCGAGCATGCCATTGATGGTCATCGAGAGCATGTTCAGCTCGTCGCTGCCGGCCTTGGTGGGTAGCCGGTGGCTCCAATCACCGCGGACAATGGCCTGCACGGTATTGTGAATGCCATCGACCCGAAGCAGCACGGCGCGCCGGATCATCAATCCCCCCACGACGCCCGCTATCGACAGCACTGCGATGGCCGCGCTCAACCCAAACCAGAAACGCGCCGCCAGCGGCGCAAACAGGGATTGATCCCGGCCCACCAGCAAATGATAGTTTCCGGGAAGCACGTTCTCGACGAACATCGCGCGAGTGTTGGAACCGGCCAGCGTAATCGGCAAGTCGTATTCACCCGGCTCGGCCGGAACCGAGGTCGGCCACTCCGGCAGGTTGCCCGACAAGGGGTGCAGTGTTGAGTCGGCGAACAGCAGGATGCGTTCACCGGGAATCTGCATGCCAACGCGATTGTCGATGTAGGTCGACAGCCCCGAGACGCCCTGTCGGCGGAAAATCTCAGACAGCCGCTGCGTGTCGGTACGCAGGCCTTCCCTGCGGGCGTCCTGCAGAGTTACGTAATAGGCGTACCAGAGGGGTGCAGCAAAGAGAATGAGCGCGGCAATGCCGAATGCGACGTAGCCGAACGCCAATGTAAACGCAGACGATCGGAGGAACTTATTCATCCGCCGTTAGCATGTACCCGGCGTTACGCACCGTCCGTAGCAACGGCCGCTCCGAGTCCGACTCAATCTTCTGCCGCAGCTTGCTGATGTGCACATCCACAACGTTCGTCTGAGGATCGAAATGATAATCCCAGACGTTCTCCAGCAACATCGTGCGGGTAACCACCTGCCCCTCGTGGCGCATCAAGTACTCGAGGAGCTTGAACTCCTGGGGCTGCAGTGCGATAGCGCGGGTACCGCGCGATGCCTTGCGCGATAGGAGGTCGACGTGGAGGTCGCCCACTCGCAGGCTGGTTTGGGTACCACTGCCCTGAACACGGCGATTCAGGGCGTCCAGGCGCGCCAGGAGCTCACCAAACGCGAATGGCTTGGTCAGGTAGTCGTCCCCGCCGCTCTTCAAGCCCTTGATGCGCTCATCCACGTCCGACAAGGCGCTCAGAATGAGAATGGGGGTGCGGTTGCCGGCTTTCCGCAGTGCCTCGATGATCGCCAGGCCGTCGATCTGCCCCGGCAACATGCGATCCATGATGATGACGTCGTACGGCTCGCTGGCGGCCAGAAACATCCCGTCGCGTCCGTTGTCGGCATGGTCCGCAACGTGACCGGCTTCCTGCAGGCCTTTGACCACAAAGCGAGTAACTCGCTCGTTGTCCTCGACCAGCAATACTTTCACGGCAGTCCTCGCGTCATGGAGCCTGTCTGACTCATGGGCGCCGTCGCGAGGCTGGCCCACAGCGAGCAGATTTGGCCGATCCTTTCACGCGCATAGTCCACACTATGTAAGTGAAAGGATCGGCCAAAGATGCCGCTGGGGGACGGCCGCAGCAGGCGAACATGAGTCAGACAGGCTCCTTGGTACAACATATCAGACGGTCGCCGGCTCACGCGATGCCGCCCCCTGCTCCGGTCCGTCAGGTGCGGCGGCCTTGTGGCGCCCGAGTCGCTGACTGAACCGATCCAGGTACAGATAGACCACCGGGGTCGTAAACAACGTCAACATCTGACTCAGGATCAGGCCACCGACCATCGTGTAGCCCAATGGCTTGCGCAGCTCGGAGCCGGTACCGTTCTCCAGCATCAGTGGCAATGCCGCAAGCAAAGCAGCCATCGTCGTCATCATGATCGGACGGAAGCGCAGCAGGCAGGCCTGCCGGATCGAGGCTTCCGGCGTCAGCGCATGCTCACGCTCCGCCTGGATGGCGAAGTCAACCATCATGATGCCGTTCTTCTTGACGATACCGATCAGAAGAATGATGCCGATCAGGGCAATCACCGACAGGTCGATGTGGAAGATCAACAACATCAACAGCGCGCCGACGCCCGCCGACGGCAGAGTCGACAGAATCGTCAGCGGATGGATGTAGCTCTCGTAGAGCATCCCCAGGATGATGTAGACAACGACCAGCGCTGCGAGAATCAGGTACGGCTGCGACTTCAGCGACGATTCGAACGCCTGGGCGGTGCCCTGGAACGTGCCCAACATGGAGGCCGGCATGCCCATACGCGCCGACATTTCGTTGATGGCTGCGACCGCATCTCCCAGCGCGGCGCCCGGTGCCAGGTTGAAAGACAGCGTCACGGCTGGAAACTGTGCCTGATGGTTTACCGACAACAAGCTGACGTGATGCGTGTCGAAGTGGGCAAACGTTGAGATCGGTACCTGTTGGTTCGTGAGGGGCGACTTGACGTACAACTTGTTGAGTGTGTTCGGATCGCTCTGCAGCTCGGGGGTGATCTCGAGGATCACGTGGTACTGATTGAGCTGCGTGAAGAACTGCGCTGCCTGGCGCTGACCGAATGCGTCATACAAAGTGGCGTCGATCTGGGCCGGTTGGATACCAAAGCGCGCAGCCTCATCGCGATCGATCGTCAAAGACAGCATCGTGCCGTTGGTCTGTTGATCGGTCGCCACGTCACGGAGCATGGGCAGCTTCTGCATTGCTGCGAGGAGCTTCGGCGCGTAAGTGTTCAGTTCGTTGAGGTCCGGATCCTGCACTGTGTACTGGTACTGGGTCCGGGTCGGGCGGCCGCCCACGCTCAGATCCTGAGCTGCCTGTAGGAACAGCGCCGCACCCTTCACGTGAGCCAACTTGGACCGCAAGCGTGTGATGATCTCGTCAGCCGTGGCCTTCCGCTCGTCACGAGGCTTCAGCCCGATGATGACAAAACCGTTGTTGACCGGGCGCGAGCCACCCAGAAAGCTCGCGGAGGTGGCTACGTCGGGGTCCTTCGCGACTACATCCATCAATTCGTGCTGCAACCTGAGCATCTCGGTAAACGACACATCCTGAGATGCATCCGAGATCCCATTGATGACGCCGGTATCCTGCTGCGGGAAGAATCCTTTGGGCGTGTACACGTACAACACGCCAGACAGCACTACCGTCAGCAGGAAGACAACCAGGGTCGGCTTCTGATGCTTCAGCACGAAATCCAGTCCGCGCGTGTAATGGTTCAACAACCACTCAAAGCCGCGCTCGACGATCTGGTAGGCACGGCCGTGCTTGACAGCTCGTTCGTCGCGCAGGAACAGAGAACACATCATCGGCGACAGGGTCAGCGACACGAACGCCGACACCAGTATCGTCATCGTCACGGTAACGGCGAACTCACGGAACAGGCGGCCGATGATGCCGCCCATGAGCAGCAATGGAATAAACACGGCCACCAGCGACAGACTGATCGACAGGATGGTGAAGCCGATCTCCCGGGATCCCTTCAGGGCGGCTTCCATGGGCGAAAGACCCTCTTCGATGTACCGATAGATGTTCTCCAACATCACGATCGCATCATCAACCACGAATCCGACGGCGATGGTCAGGCCCATCAGCGAGAGGTTATCGAGCGTGTATCCCACCGCATACATGAGAGCGGCCGTGGCGAACAGTGCCAGCGGCACCGTTACGCCGGGAATCACCGTGGCCCAGAAGTTGCGCAGGAACAGGAAGATGACCATCACCACGAGCGCAATAGTCAGCAGCAAGGTGAACTCGACATCATGCACGGAGGCCTGGATGGTCGTCGTGCGGTCAACGATGGTGTCGACTTTGATCGAGGGCGGGACGGAGGCAAGCGCACGCGGCATCAGCTTGTTGACGGCGTCAACCGTATCGATGACGTTCGCGCCCGCCTGCTTGAAGACCAGCATCATGATGCCGTTCTTGCCGTTCTGAAATCCGATCGCCAGATGGTCCTCGGGCCCATCGACTGCGACGCCGATGTCGCGGATTCGAACCGGCGCGCCATTTTTATACGCGACGATGACATCGTTCCAGGGAGCCGCCTTCAGCAACTGATCGTTGTCGTAGATGGCGAAGCTGTGGCGCACGCCGTTGATGGATCCCTTGGGGGAATCGACCGTCGCGGAGTTGATGACGGTGGCGATATCCTCGAGTTGAATCCCCAAGGCCGCGATTTTCGCCGGGTCGACCTGCACCCGCACGGCCGGCTTCTGCTGGCCTCCCAGGGAGACTTGCGAGACACCGGGTATGCGGGAGATCTGTTGGGAGAGGACGTTCTCCGCGTAGTCATCCACCTGGGTCAGCGGCAGTACGTCGGAATGAACCGACATCACGAGAATTGGAGAATCGGCGGGATTGACCTTGCGGTAGGACGGCGGCGAAGGCAAATTCTTCGGCAACTGTCCGCCCGCGGCGTCGATGGCCGACTGCACATCCTGCGCGGCGCCATCGATGTTGCGACCGAGATCAAACTGAATCGTAATCTGCGTGGTTCCCAACACGCTGGACGACGTCAGCTGCGTAACACCGGGTATCGCGGCGAACTGTGTTTCGAGCGGAGTAGCCACTGCCGAAGCCATGGTCTCGGGACTGGCGCCGGGTAATTTCGCCGACACCTGGATGGTGGGAAAATCAACCTGGGGCAATGGAGCCACGGGCAACATGGGGAAGGCGACCAGACCGAGCAGCAATATCCCCGCCATCAACAGGGACGTCGCAATCGGCCTCCTGATGAACGGCTCTGAGATACTCACGGCTCGGTCTTCCCAACGAGCTCCTGGTTCGGAGCTTCGTGCGTGACCTTCACGTGCGCACCCGGCTGCAGCCTGTATTGATTGCTGGTCACGACCTTTTCTCCTTCAGAGATGCCGCCCTGCACGACCATGACCGAGCCGCTCTCTTCGCCCACCTTCAACGGCCGCATCTCGACCGTCGAGTCCGCTTTGACGACATAGGTGAACATGCCATCCGGACCTCTCTGGACAGCAGCAGAAGGGATGGTCAGCGCGCCCTTGTCCATTCGTAGGAGAACCCGGGCATCCACGTACTGACCCGGCCACAGCTTGTTCTGCGGGTTGGGAAAAACGGCCTTGAGCCGGATCGTGCCGGTGTTCTGATCGATCTGGTTGTCAACGAGGGTGACCGTGCCCCGATCCAACTCCTTGCTGCCATCACGTGACATTGCTTCCACAGTGACGGTCCCGGTGCTCAACGCACTCCCGATGACGCTCAGCGAGTCTTCGGGCAACGTGAAAATCAGGGAGATCGGCTGCAACTGCGTCACGACAACGATGCCGTTGGTATCCGTGGCACGGACGTTGTTGCCAACGTCGACGCGACGAATACCCGTACGCCCTTGGATGGGCGAAGTGATTGTCGTGTATTGAAGCTGCGTACGCGCGTTGTCGATATTCGCCTGGTCGCCCTTGATCTGGGCTTCGAGGCCGGCAACCGCCGCCTTCTGCGCATCCAACGTCTGCTTGCTGGCGAGGTTCTCGGGTGCCAGGGTCACATAGCGTTCGAGATCGGCCTTGGCGCTCTGCAGTTGCGCTTCGTCCTTGGCCTTCTGCGCCATGGCGAGCTCGAGTGCGGCCTGGAACGGCCGGGGATCGATCTGCGCCAGCAGCTCACCCTTGCTCACCATTTTGCCTTCCTCGAAGGCAATCTTCTGCAGCTCGCCATCCACCCGAGCCGTGACAGTGACCGTGTTGAACGCCTGGATGGTACCGAGGCCATCGAGATAAATCGGCACGTCGGCTCGCTTCGCCTTGGCGACGTCAACGGCGATCTCGCCGCCGCCGTTATGCGGCGGACCCGCGGCGTCACTGCGTCGGTCGGGGAGCCACAGCCAGACTGCCGCGGCCAGGAGAGCGAGTGCGCCCCCCAACCAGCGAGGATTTTTGATCAGACGACGGAAGGTATCCATAAACTCGTTACTCAACTTTGGGCAGCCGTCTGCTGCCAACCGCCCCCGAGGGCGTTAAACAGTTGCACCAGCGCCTGCAGGTGCGCAAACCGGACTTGAACCAACGCATCCTCGGCACTGAACAGCGTGGTCTGGGTATTCAACACCGTGAGCACATTGACTGTGCCGGCATGGAGCTGGATCTCCGTGATCTCGTAGGCGCGCCGTGCCTTCGCCACCGCATCCTGCTGCCGCCGATATTGCTCCGCCGTCTGCTGCGAGGCCACCAGAGCATCCTCAACATTGCTGAAGGCCGAGATGACAGACTTGTGGTAGTCGGACAGCAGCTCGTCATACCGCGCTTTGTTCAGGCGGTAGCCGCCGACCAGTGCCCCACCCTGGAAAATGTCCTGAGCGACGCTGCCGGCCAGGGAGAACACCTTGTTCGGCGGCGAAATGAGCCCCGCGAGCGCCGAGCTCACAAATCCGCCGCTCGCCGTCAGGTCGATACTGGGGAAGAACGCCGCCCGGGCCGCCTGGATATTGGCATTGGCGGCAATCAATTGAGCCTCTGCCGCAGCGACGTCGGGACGCCGCACGAGGAGCTCCGAGGGCAGTCCGGGGCCTACCTCAGGCTCCGTCAGGTCCTTCAGGGTGCCCTCGGGAGACAGGAGGTCCTGAGGCATCTTTCCCACCAGGACGGCCAGGGCATCCTCGCTCTGCCGCAACTGCTGGCGAAGGGGTGGGATGGATGCATTGATAACCGCCACGGTCGTGGCCTGCTGAGCCACGTCCAGGGCATTGGCCGTGCCCACCGTCTCCTCGAACGTGAGGTCCTTGAGGATCGTCTGCGCTGTGGTGAGGTCCCGCTGGGCGACATCCAGGCGATCGCGTAACTCCAGGGCCTGAAAGTACGTCGTCGCCACGCTGGTCATGACCGTCAGTTCAACCGTTGCCCGGTCGTAGCGCGACGCCTTTGCGGTGTAGCGCGCCGCATTGAGTACAGCTTGGTTTTTGCCCCAGAAATCCAGTTGGTAGCTGGCCGAGGCCTGGGCGGAGAACTGGTTGTAATGAATGGGCTGGGTGCCAGGAGCCGCAAGCACCGAGGACTTCGCCTGCTGGCGACTCGCGTCAAACCCTACGCTGATCGCAGGAAGCAATGGTGCTCCTGCGATCAATACCTGCGCATCCGCTTGACGGACCCGGGCGACGGCGGACCCGATATCGTCGTTCGCCTTTTGCGCCTGCGAGATCAGGTCGTTGAGCTGAGACGACCCGAAGCCTCTCCACCAGTCGGCTGAAGGCCACGCGGTTACGGTCGTTGCCGTAGTCACCGGCGGCGGCGGTGGATTGGGTGACGACGGCTTCGGCGGAGGACCGGCGCGGGTGGTTGCAATGGCCTCGGTCGCCTGCGCAGCAGCAGCCGACTCGTCGGCTGTTTGCGTTGTGTCAACGCTCCATCCGTCGGGGGAAGGAATGTCAGGACGCTTGTAATGCGGTCCGAGTACGTTGCACGCAGCAAGCAGAAGCGTCGCGCAAGCGATTGCACAAAAAGAGATCTTATCCGTGGGTTTCACAGCGCGGCGGGAACAGGTTCTATCCAGCCTAGCACCGTACGTGTTGGGAGGTTGCCGCCAGGTTGGCGAAATATTAATTTCTGTTAACCGCTGTAACCGAGGTCGCAAGAGCGTGCTCTGCAGCATATTTACTTGATGTCAATCAAGAAGATAGGGGTTACTCTGCAGGTGGATTCACAGAAGTCACAGACCCTGTGCGAGGCTCCGGGCCGAGCATTGATCTTCATCAACTGTGAGTTATATTCGGGATTCGAGCGCACGAGTGGGAACGGTAGATGAACACCACATTGGACCTGTTTGAAGCGGCCACCGTGTCGCTAACACGGGCCGCGCCGATCAAGGATCGAATCGCGGATGCCTACAAGAATTACCTCGTACATATCCACGAGGAGGACCTTCCTGCTGATGTGTGGGAAGAGTTCCGCGCGCTCACTGACACGCTGACGCGCGTCGGGACGGAGCTGCGTGGTGACGACCCGGTGCGGGCCACGGTCCGGAAGATGTCCAACAGTGATGCTGAAATCGCCGCTTCCGCGGTAGTTCGGATGTTCGGAGCTGTGTCCCGCTCCATGGCATCGGTGCCGCGCGAGCGCGAGGCGCCCACTCAGATAAACGCGACGAATGTGGTGCCGCTGCACGCGGCGACCGGCTGAACGGCCGACCGTCAGTCCATCTTGAATTCGATGGTGTCCCAGCGCGTCGTATCCTCATGACGTGCCTGGCGCTTGATCGCATCGACCAGCGCCCGCTCATCCCAGTCCACGATCTCGTCCGCCAGGTCGGCGAGCACCTTCGGAACCGGTGCCTGCGAACCGAACGGCTTCATGAGCACCACCGGCTTCTGGCTGGCCTGTGCATAGAGCAATTGGAACGTCAGCATGTCCTGCGAGACGCCGTAGAGGCTCGACAGGGCAACGATCACCTCGACCGGCGCAATCTGCTTGCGCAGCCCTTCCTTCTGCGCTTCCTTATCGCCATCCGGGCGCAGCTCGGGCTTGCTCGTATTGCGGTAAAAGAAGTTCCGGGCGCTCTCGAGATACTCGAAGACCCGCAAATAATCATCGCTGTCTTCCCACAGGTGGGTGACGAACAACCGGATGGGATTGGCCTGCGACATGGCGGTGCACTGCGGCTCGATTGCCTACTGAGGGGTTCAGTCTCGCACAAGCGTGGCGAGTGCGAAACTCGGCAGGGCGATGCCTCCCGGCGACACGTTTGGTCTCCCGAACGCAGGTACGGGACTATAGAATGCGTAGTTTGAGATAAGGAACCGATATACGTGCGGCTGCTCGTCTACAACATTCGCTACGCTACAGGTACCGGTCCCTCCTTCCATCTCCCGATCCCAGGCGCGGGCTACCTGCGCAGTAACCGCAAAGTCCTGGATGGCATCACGGACTTCATCCGCCACGAGCATCCGGACGTGGTTGGCCTCATCGAGGTCGACACCGGATCCATCCGCACGGGCATGGTCAATCAGGCTGAGCACATTGCCGGTGAGATTGGCCACTACTCGACGTTTCAGTGCAAGTACGGAACCGGGTCCGTCAATAACTTCGTGCCCATCGTGCGCAAGCAGGCGAACGCCTTTCTATCCGCGCCGCACGTTCATGGCGAACGGTTCCACTACTTCGACACCGGTATCAAGCGCCTCATCATCGAGCTCGAGCTCGATGATGTTTGTGTGTTCCTGGTCCACCTGTCTCTGAAGTTCCGACATCGCCAGTATCAGCTCCGCTCCCTGCACGACCTCATCGTGCAGTCACCGAAGCCGGTCATTGTCGCGGGTGACTTCAACACGTTCTGGGGTACACACGAGATCTATCTGTTCATGCGCGCGGCCGGCCTGCGGAGCGCAAACTCTGCGGGCCTGCCCTCCTTCCCGGCGAAAGTGCCGCGCGTGGAGCTGGATTTCATCCTGGTCAGTGAGGGAATCGAAGTGACGGACTTCCGTGTGCCGGATGTGCGCTTCTCAGACCATCGCCCCCTGGTCTGTGACTTTCACGTGCCACCGGGTGCCGCCTCGCGAAGAACGGCGGCAGCCTGAGCCATGAATGACGCCGCCAGCGCCCCCTCCTGGAAAGTCGACAAGGACGCCGATTCGGTTGTCTGGCTGACTCTCGACAAACCGAACACCTCCGCCAATGTTCTGTCGAGCTACGTGCTGCGCGAGCTCGACACGGTTCTCGCGCCCCTCGTCCAGAACCCGCCCCGTGCGGTGATCGTGATCTCCGGCAAGAAGAGCGGTTTCGTGGCCGGCGCCGACATCAAGGAATTCACCGGCATCACGGATGCCGAAGCGGGCTTCCAGCTCATTCGCGCCGGTCAGGAAGTTTTGAACCGCCTCGAAGCCCTGCGCTGCCCCACCGTTGCAGCCATCCAAGGCTTTGCGCTGGGCGGCGGGCTCGAGCTGGCCCTGGCCTGTCGTTACCGTGTAGCCGTCAACGACGAGAAACTCTCGCTCGGGTTCCCGGAAGTCCAACTCGGCATTCATCCGGGCTTTGGCGGAACGGTCCGCTCCGTACGGCTCGTCGGCGTGCGGCCGGCGATGGAAATGATGCTGACGGGCAAGCCGGTCCGAGCTGATAAAGCGTTGCGCATCGGGCTGGTGGATGAGCTGGTTTCCGCGGAGGAATTACGAGCGGCTGCCAAGGACATTGCGCTGAAGGCGCCCACACCGCGCCAGGCGTCCTTCGGTGAGCGGGTGTTGAGTTGGCCAATCGTTCGCGGCTTCGTGCAGGGCAAGCTGGAAGCGCGGGTTGCATCCAAAGCCCGGCGGGAGCACTACCCTGCTCCCTACGCGATCATCGATTTGTGGTCGCGCGGCGGCAATTCGTATGAGGCCGAGGCACGCTCCATTGCCAACCTGTTCCTGACACCGACTTCCCGCAGCCTGGTTCGCGTTTATCTGCTGCAGGATCGCCTGAAGGCGTCCGGGGGCAAAGCCGGCCCGGAAATCAAACACGTACACGTCGTCGGCGCGGGGGTGATGGGTGGCGACATTGCTGCCTGGTCTGCGCTTCGTGGATTCACTGTGACGCTGCAGGACCGAGGCGTGGAGTTCATTGAGCCGGCCATCAAACGTGCCCACGAGCTGTTCGACAAGCGCATCAGGGACCCGGCAAAAAACGGGGCCGCTCGTGCGCGGCTGAAAATGGACGTCGAGGGCGTCGGTGCAGCCGATGCAGAAGTGATTATCGAGGCCATTTTCGAGAAGCTGGAAGCGAAGCAAGAGCTGTATGCGCGCCTCGAGCCGCGCATGAAACCCGAGGCCATCCTGGCGACCAACACGTCCAGCCTGATGTTGGAGCCACTGACTGCGAAGTTGGCAAGACCCGAGCGCCTGGTGGGACTGCACTTCTTCAACCCGGTGCCGCAGATGCCGTTGATCGAGATCGTGCAGTCGGAACGAACCGATCCCGCGATCATGCAGGCAGCGGTGTCCTTCGCGCGCAAACTCGACAAACTGCCCGTACCGTGCCGCAGCGCACCGGGCTTCATCGTCAATCGCGTGCTGATGCCCTACCTTCATGAGGCGATGTACGCCGCCCAGGAGGGAATTCCTCTCGCGGTCATCGACAAAGTCGCAGTGGACTTCGGAATGCCGATGGGGCCGATCGAGCTCGCGGACGTGGTCGGGTTGGATGTTGCAACTCATGTGGGCGAGATCATTGCCGGCGAGCTGGGACGGCCGGCTCCGGACTTGTCACGGCTACGCGAGCTCGTCGCTGCGAAGAAGCTGGGCCGCAAGAGCGGCGCGGGCTTCTACGTGTGGACGGGAGGCAAGCCGCAAAAGCCCGCCGCCGACGGCGCACCCGTGCCCCAGGACCTGATCGACCGGCTGATCCTCGTGCTGGTCAACGAGTGCGTGGCCTGCCTGCGCGAGAAAGTCGTTGAGGACCCCGATCTGGTTGATGCCGCCGTCATCTTCGGAACCGGCTTTGCGCCGTTCCGGGGCGGCCCCCTGGCCTACGCACGGACCCGTGGAACCGCTGAAGTCGTTACCCGCCTGGGCGAGCTCACGGCCCAATACGGCCCCCGATTCAAGGCAGATCCGGGCTGGCCTCTCCTGGACGTGACCACAGTGAAACCGTGACACAATCACCAGTGGGACAAAGGTCCTGTGCTACCATCGTCTGGATTCGACGCACCAACTTTGGTCCCTTGGCGTCAGGCCCAGTGAAATGCAGGAAGAACGCGAAGCCAGCGTTCAATTACTCAAAACGTTCGCGCCCCTCGATGGACTCAAGCGCGACAACCTCGCCGCGCTCGCCAAGAAGGTGAGCGTGAAGACCATGTCGGCCGGCCGACTGTTGTTCAAGGAAGGCGATACCGACAAACGTACGATCTGGCTCGTTTCCGGCATGGTGGATATCCGCGAAGGCGATCGGACCATCGCGATGGTCCGTGGAGGCACACCCGACGCGCGCAATCCGCTCTACCCGAAGACCCCGAGAAAAGTCAGCGCCCGCGCGGTTGATGAGATCAGCTATCTCTCCATCGACAGCGAGTTGCTCGATGTCATGATCACGTGGGACCAGACAGGTACCTACGAAGTCTCCGAGCTGCAGACCCAGCTCGACGGTGCAGGCAGCGACGACTGGATGACCACGTTGTTGCAGACGAAGGCATTCCACCGCATCCCTCCTGCCAACATCCAGGCCATCTTTATACGCCTGCAGCGCACGCCATTTCGTGCGGGCGAAATCGTCATCAAACAGGGTGACGAAGGCGACTTCTTCTACATCATCGTGAGCGGCAAATGTGTCGTCACTCGCGAGACTCCGTTGAATCGCGAAGGCATCAAGCTTGCGGAGCTGAGTGTCGGTGACACTTTCGGCGAGGAAGCACTGATTGCCGAGGCGAAGCGCAACGCAACAGTGACCATGCTGACGGACGGCGTGCTGATGCGGCTCAACAAGCAGGACTTCCGCGAGCTCATGAACGAGCCCCTGCTGCAATGGGTCACCTACGACAAGGCGCGCGAGATCGTCGAGAAACAGGGCGGCCGCTGGCTGGATGTCCGGTTGCCCAGCGAGCACCAGAACATGTCGATCGAGGGCTCGCTCAACATCCCGCTGTATTTCATCCGCCTGAAGTTGTCGGCGCTCGATCGCAACACGCCGTATGTCGTGTACTGCGATACCGGGCGGCGCAGCTCGGCTGCGGCCTACATTCTGGTGGAGCGGGGATTCGATGCCTACGTGCTGCAGGGTGGGCTGACCAACAGCTCGATTGCACTGCGCAGGTCAGCCTAGCGCCTCACATAGTGTGAGTCGCTTTGTCTCCGGACAGAGCACCCGCCAGATATGTCTCGATCTTCTTCTGGGTCTGGCCGCGGTCCTGGTCGCTGAACTGCACGCCGATGCCCGCCGTCCGCTTGTTCTGAGCACCCTTGGGCGTCACCCAGATCACGCGCCCGGCCACGGGCAGCTTCTCGTCCTCGCCCATCAGGTTCAGCAGCATGAACACTTCATCGCCCAGGCGATAGTTGCTGTTGGTCGGAATGAACAGGCCCCCGTTCTTCACGAATGGCATATAGGCCAGATACAAAGCACTCTTGTCTTTGATCGTCAGTGTCAGAAGACCTGGTTTATTGCCGCCCGCTCGCATTCCTACCTCTCGAGGCGCCGGAACAGAGTCTCCAGCGCCAGCCCCCGGTTGATCGGCGTATCGAGCGCGGACTTGAGGTCACGGACCCCGTCCAGCAGCTCGAACAGCCCCCGTATATTCAAGACCGTCTGCGGGCGTTGCAAGTAGGTTACAGCGCCCACTTCTGTCAAAAAGCCAGGGGACTCGCCCTGGGTGCGAATGCGTTCCGTGAGCCAGTTCTCAAAGCACCGCAGGCGCAGCGGCAGCTCGGCCCGCGACCAGCGTTCCGCAGTTGCGACGGGGTCCGAACGTCCTGCCACCGCGTCTTCCAGGCCGCGGCGCACCTCGGTCCCTATCTGGACCACTGCCTCCGGATCGGATTCGGCTGCCAACAAAGGCGCCTCACCGACAATATCGAGCACTGCATTCCAGTTGCCTTTGCCGCGCGTGGCGTCGAGCCAGGCAACCGCCTCAGAGCGCTCGGGAGCCGCGATCCTGATCCGCTGGCATCGGCTCAGGATGGTAGCCGGGAGCCGCGACGGCTGTGTTACGACGAGAATGAGTACGGTCCGCGACGGTGGCTCCTCCAAAGTCTTCAGGAGAGCGTTCGCCGCGAAGCGGTTCAACACGTCGGCCGGCGAGATCACACCGACCTTATACCCACCCTGGTGGCTGGTGAGGGACAGCTCCTCACCGAGCTCGCGCATCTGCTCGATACGAATCTGCTTCGACTCATCGATCGGATGAACCCGTATCCAGTCCGGATGTAGGTCTTTGTCTGTGCCCAGAACCATCCGCGCCGTCCAGTTCGCGAGCCACTCGCCGCCCGCACCGGGGGCTTCATGAATCAACAGGGCGTGCGGCATCCGGTCCGCCTCATGAGCGGCCCGTAGCGAGGCCATTTCCTTCTCCAGCCAGGGAACGCTCACAGGCTCTCCAACACTGCGGTGACTTGTTGACTCACCGACGGCAGCGCCGCGGCGGCATCGATCACACGCACCCGCTTGGGCTGCGCGCGTGCAATTTGCAGGTATCCCTGCCGGACGCGCTCGAAAAACTCGGTGGTTTCGGCTTCAAAGCGATCCGCCGCCACGCCCGAGCGACTGCGGGCACGGGTCAATCCAACTTCAACCGGAAGATCCAGCAGCAGCGTGCAGTCCGGCTGCAAATCACCGTGGACAGCCTGAGCGAGATTCTCGATCCACGCCAGGTCCATGCCACGTCCGTAGCCCTGGTAGGCGCGCGAGGCATCGGTAAACCGATCGCACAGTACCCATTCGCCACGCGCCAGTGCCGGTCGAATCAGGTTTTCAACATGAATGCTGCGCGCAGCAAACATCAGTAATGTTTCGGCTCGTGGCGACACGGCTTCGTCGCCTCGGTCGAGAACGATCTTGCGCACACGCTCGGCGAGCGGTGTGCCGCCCGGCTCGCGCGTGACGCGCGCAGTGACTCCTCGCGAGGCGAGCCATTCGCTCACGAGTTGCGCAACTGTTGATTTGCCGGCGCCTTCGATGCCCTCGAGGGTGATGAAGCGTCCTCTAACGGGCAATGTCGCCATGAGCTCCCGTCTCAGTCTGTCCCTTCTGCGGTTTGTGCTGCTGGGCTCGCAGGTGTTCGAGATAGCTTTTCACGGCCGCATTGTGCTCTTCGAGGGTCTTTGAGAAATGGTGTCCACCGTCGCCGGTAGCCGTTGCTACAAAGTAGATCTCACCCGTTTCCTGCGGCTTCACGGCCGCGAATACCGACTCGCGTCCAGGCAGCGCAATCGGGGTCGGTGGCAGCCCGGCCCGAGTATACGTGTTGTAGGGTGTATCGGTCGTGAGGTCCTTGGTGCGGATACTGCCGTCGTAGCTCGCGCCCAGACCATAGATCACTGCAGGATCCGTCTGAAGGCGCATCCCTTTTCGTAGTCGGGTGACAAATGCACCCGCGATTTTCGGGCGCTCCGCAGGCAGACCGGTCTCCTTCTCGATGATGGACGCGAGGATCAGTGCCTCGTAGGGGGTCTGAAAGGGCAGATCAGGGCTCCTTTGCTGCCACGCTTCATCCAGGACCCGCTGCATGGCGGAATAGGCGAGCCCGAGGATTTCAACGTCCGTAGTCTTCGCTGCGAATCGATAGGTGTCCGGAAAGAAACGCCCCTCCGGAAATTCACCCGGGTGACCCAGAGCTGCCATCACGTCCGCGTCGCTTTTTCCCTGCAGCGTATGCGTTATCGCGGCGTGATTGTCGAGCAGGTGGCGCAGGTCTGCAAAGCGCGAGCCCTCAACGAGGGTGAGCTGCTCGAGGACCACTCGCCCCTGGTCGAACAACTCGAGAATCTGCGCCGGGCTCGAGCCGGCGGGAATCTCGTACATGCCCACCTGGATGCGCGGGGCTTTGTTGTGGCGCGTAATGCGCAGATAGAACTCGATGGCGCGCGGCCGCTTCACGACTTCGAGTTTCGCGAGCTGCGTCAACACCGTGCGAACGCTCTCACCCTGCTCCACCTGGATCCGCACGATGTCCGTCGAGGGTCCGGGTGCATAGTACTGATCCTGCAGCCACCAGTAGCCCACGGCGATCCCTGCAGCCAACAGCACTACAACCAGGAAAAACTTACGCATCGGCAGGCTCGCTCAGCAAAGGCTGCAGCATCGTCTGCAGGTGCCGGGTAATAGGACCAGGTGTCAGTATGCGATCATCCACAGAGCGTACCGGCCAGATTCCGATGCGCGCGTTGGTCAGGAAAACCTCATCGGCGGCCTGGAGATTCTCGCTCCGCAACTCGCATTCCCGGGTGGGAATGCCCACTTGCCGGGCTTCGCGCAACACAACCCGCCGCATGACCCCGGCCACGCCGCATAGGTCGATGCGCGGTGTCAGCAGGACCGACTCACGCACCAGGAACACGTTTGTCATGGTCCCTGAAATGAGATTGCCTGAGCTGCTGAACAGCAGGCCCTCGGCGAGCAACGGATCGTTCGCGAGCTCCGCGCGCGCGAGCACCTGCTCCAGCCGGTTACAGTGCTTGAGCCCGGCGAGCCGTGGGTTCTCGCCCAGGCGCATCGACAAGGTTCGAGTCATCACGCCATCGTGCAACTGCGCGCCGGCCTCGTGCGGCCAGGGATACCGAATTGTGATGCGCGTCGCTCTCTCACTGCCCGAACGGGCATAACCGCGTGCAACCGCCTCGCCGCCGGTGACCAGAAGTTTGACGATTGCACGCTCGACGCCACTGACCAACCCGTGTATTTCCGCCGCGATCTCTGCCTGGCCGGGTGGTTGGATTCCCAGGCGCTCGCAGCCGAACTCGAGACGCTCGAGGTGCAATGACAGAAACCGCGGACGGCCATTGAGGCAGGCGATGGTCTCAAACACGCCCTCGCCGAACTGCAGGCCCCGGTCCAGCACGGACACCTCGGTGGCCGGCGTTCCATTCACCAACACGGTCATCTGTCTGCACCGAACGCGGCCAGCATGCCGCGTGCTTTGGCGCGCGTCTCCTCCAACTCACGGTGCGGATCGGAATCTGCCACGATGCCACCACCCGCCCGCAGCTCTACGGTTCGCCCCAGGACACTCAGGGTACGGATCAGGATATTCATATCCATCGAGCCATCGCGCCCGAGAAAGCCAAGCGATCCGGTATACGCGCCCCGCCCCACTCCTTCCAACTCCGCAATGATCTGCATGCACCTGAATTTCGGAACGCCCGTGATCGTGCCGCCAGGGAACACGGCTCTCAAAGCACCGATCGGCGTCACATCCGAACGCAACTCGCCACTGACGTTTGAAACGATGTGATGGACGTGAGCGTATGACTCGATGGTCATGAGCTCATCGACCCGCACCGTACCCGGCTCGCTGACGCGACCGAGATCATTGCGCTCCAGGTCAATCAACATGATGTGCTCGGCGCGTTCCTTCGGATGGGCCGCCAGCTCTCTCATCTCCGTGATGTCATCACCCTTGCGCGGGCGGGTGCCCGCGATGGGACGCGTGTCGATGTGGCCATCATTGATACGCACGAGACGTTCAGGGGAGGAGCTGAGAATGGTCGTGCCGCGCCATTGCGCCAGGGCAGCGAAGGGTGCGGGGTTGGCTTTGCAGAGCCGGTTATAGAGCACGCCGATATCCGGTTCCCGGGCCAACTCAACTCGCCACGGTCGCGAGAGGTTCGCCTGGTAGATGTCGCCTGCGCGCACATACTCTTTGGCCCTTACAACGCGACCCAGATAGGCCGAAGGGTCTTCCTCGATCACTGACTCAACGATGATTTCCGCCGGAGCGCTGTCCGCCACGCTGCGCGCATCTGCTTCGAGGCGATCGAGGTGGACGGCGGCGGCTGGCTCGGCGACGGCAAAAACTTTTCCAGTCACGCGATCGTGTATGAGGGCGCAGGGTACCCGCAACGCGAACGCCTGAAACGGCAGAGTGGATCGCGGGAGTTTTAATAGCGGCTCAATTTCCTGAGCTGCTTCGTAGCTGAGAAAAACCGCCCAGCCGCCGACGAACGGAAACGTCTGAGTAACAGACATCGGTAACCGTTCAGACAGCCACCAGTTTTCCAGGGCAGTGAGAAAGTCGTCTCCACGAGGAGTGAAACCTTCAGCACCCACCTTCCCGTCCGAATCCAACCACAAGGCCGCGCGTGGTTCGGCGACGAGAATGCTCGTTCGACTCAGCGGGCCGTCTGCAGCGCTGTCGAATAGGACCGGATAGCGTTTTGGAAAACGCGCTGCAAGGCGCCGCAGCACGTCCGCGGGGACGATGCCGCCGGCGCAGCCGGCATCGATCTCACGGATCGAGGTCGACGTCCCGTCTGCCGACCTAGCTGTTGAAGCGCCGGAAGATGACCGAACCATTGGTGCCGCCGAAGCCAAACGAATTCGACAGCGCAACATCGACCTTCATCTTGCGCGCCGTGTTGGGCACGTAGTCGAGGTCGCAGTCCGGACCCGGATTATGGAGATTGATTGTCGGCGGAACGATGCCGTCGCGAATTGCGAGCAGCGAGAAGATTGCCTCGACCACACCCGCGGCGCCCAGCAGGTGCCCCGTCATGGACTTGGTCGAGCTGACAGCGAGCTTCTTCGCGTGGTCGCCGAAGGCATTCTTCATGGCAAACGTCTCGGCCTTGTCGCCGAGCTCTGTCGAAGTCGCGTGAGCATTGATGTACTGCACGTCGCTTGGATTGATCGCGGCGTCCTTCAACGCATTGACCATCGACAAGCGCGCACCGGCTCCGTCCTCAGGAGGCGCCGTGATGTGATGAGCGTCGCCGCTCATCCCGAAACCAATCAGCTCGGCGTAGATATTGGCGCCGCGACGGCGCGCATGCTCGAGCTCTTCCAGGATGATGGCCCCGCCGCCATCGCCCAACACAAAACCATCGCGATCACGGTCCCACGGACGACTGGCCTCCTTCGGCGCATCGTTCCGGGATGAAAGGGCCTTTGCCTGACCAAATCCACCCAGGCCGGCAGGCGTCGTAGCCATCTCACCGCCGCCGGCAATGATCAGGTCGGCATCGCCGTACTGAATCGTCCGCATCCCCAGACCGATTGCGTGCGTAGATGTCGTACAGGCCGTCACCACACCCAGGTTCGGACCTTTCAGTCCGTACTTGATGGAGAGGTGGCCGGAGATCATGTTGATGATGGAAGCCGGAATGAAGAACGGCGAGATCTTTCGAGGGCCGCCCTTCAACCAGTTGTCGTGCTCGGCCTCGATCGTATCCAGGCCACCGATGCCGGCGCCGGTGACAGCGCCGGCCCGCTCGGGGTCGATCTTGCTGAAGTCGATACCGGCGTCAGTAACAGCCTGGATGCCGGCAGCAACTCCGTACTGCATGAACTCGTCCATACGACGCGCATCCTTGGGCGTCATGTAGTGCGTGAGATCGAAGCCGCGCACCGCGCCACCGAAGCGGACCGGAAATGCGGACACATCAAAGCGGGTAATCGGCCCAATGCCGCTCTCCCCGCCCACGATGGCATCCCACGCTGATTTGATAGTGCTGCCAACGGGCGAAATGATGCCGAGGCCAGTGACGACGACGCGACGCTTGCTCACACGTTACCTGTATGAAGAGTCAAGGGAATGAAGATGCACGGGGCCGTGCTGTCCGGCGACGGGGCCGACGCCGCCGGATGCCCGGGGGCGCCTAGCTCATGACGCGAAGCGTCAGGCCTTCGTACGACGATCGTTGATGTACTCAATGGCCTGCTGGACCGTGGTGATTTTCTCGGCGTCCTCATCGGGAATCTCGATCTCGAATTCTTCTTCCAGAGCCATGACGAGCTCGACGGTGTCGAGCGAGTCAGCTCCCAGATCGTCCACGAACGAGGCATCGTTCGTGACTTGTTCCTGCTTGACGCCCAGCTGCTCGGCAACGATGGCTTTGACCTGCTGCTCAACTGTGCTCATTAGCGCATTGTCCTTTTGTAGTCGTTAACTCGTAAACGCCTGCAACCGGAAGACCACTGTGGTCGGCCGGCGCGGGCGCGGTATTGTAGGGGAACACCCCATGGGCTGCCACTCAAACAGGGTGCGAGTGGTTGTTTTTGCTGACGAATCTGAGCCCGCGCGTTCCTGTGCGCAAAGTGACGGTCGCGCTCACCGGTGTGGCGCTCAGCCAACGAGGGCACAGCGCCGATCAGGCCATGTACATCCCGCCGTTGACGTGCAGCGTCTCGCCCGTGATGTATCCCGCCGGATCTGAACATAGAAACAGAACCGTTGCAGCGATATCGGCAGCGGAGCCCAGCCGTCCCATCGGGATGCGAGCCAACAACGCCGTGCGCTGCTCATCACTGAGCGCGCGTGTCATGTCGGTGTCAATGAATCCAGGGGCCACCGCGTTGACCGTGATGCCCCGCGACGCAACTTCCTGGGCCAGCGATTTGGTAAACCCCAGAACACCTGCTTTGGCCGCCGCATAATTGGCCTGCCCGGGATTGCCGGTCACGCCTACGATTGATGTCAGGTTGACGATGCGGCCGTGCCGCTCCTTCATCATCCGCTTCAGACACGCCTTGGAGAGACGAAACACCGACGTGAGGTTGGTGGCAATGACCTGATCCCAATCATCGGGCTTCATGCGCAGCAGCAAAGTATCGCGCGTGATCGCGGCGTTGTTGACCAGGATGGTGGGCATCTGGCCGGCCGCCTCCAGGTCCTGCAGCAGGGCATCGATTGAAGCCGCATTGCCGACGTCCAGAACGACGCCCCGACCGTTGTATCCATGCGACGCCAGGGTCGCGGAAAAGGCCGACGCCCCTTCCGCCGTCGTCGAGGTGCCCACCACAGTGGCCCCTGCTCCGCCCAGCGCCATGGCAATCGCATTGCCAATTCCGCGCGAAGCTCCCGTAACCAGCGCTACCTTGTTCTCGAGCACTTACCATTACCCCTTAGACGATGAACGCTGGGTCGCCACGAGGGCGGCATCGAGGCTGGCCGGATCTTCGAGTGCCAAGAACTCCAGCCCTTCTCTCTTCTCTATCCGGCGATTGAGGGCGGTCAGGACCTTGCCGGGACCGCATTCAATCATTTGACCGATGCCCTCTTTCGCCAGCGCCCGGACCGTGGCCCACCATTGAACGGGTCGGGAGAGCTGCTGGCTCAGATGCGCGCGAATTTCCGCAGGTTGATCGTGGATTGCCACATCCACCGGGCTCAGACATCGAATCGTCGGTGTGCGGATCTCGATTTGTGCCAAACGCTCGCCCAAGCGTTGACCGGCGCTTCGCATGAGGCTGCTGTGCGAGGGCACGCTGATCGGCAGCGGCATCACCTTCTTGGCGCCCTTGGCCTTGGCGGCTTCGCCGGCTCGCTGCACGGCGGCCGTTTGGCCCGCAATCACAACCTGTCCGGGCGAATTGAAATTGACGGCTTCGACGATTTCCCCAGCGGATGCCTCCAAGCAGACCTGCCTGACATCCTCATCGTCGAGGCCGAGGACCGCCGCCATAGCGCCTTGGCCTGCCGGTACGGCTTCCTGCATCACCTGCCCGCGAAATCGGACGAGATCGACCGCAGTGGCAAATTCGATGGCACCCGCACAGACGAACGCCGTGAACTCACCCAGGCTGTGCCCGGACACCATGATCGGGTCCACGCCACCGCGCTTGTGCCACAGCCGCCAGGTGGCCACCCCCGCGGCGAGCATCGCCGGCTGCGTGCACTCGGTCGAGTCGAGCCGCTCCTTGGGACCGTCCTGGATGAGCTGCCACAGGTCGTAGCCCAAGGCGGCCGAAGCCTCATCAAAGGTGGCGCGCACCACGGGGTCGGTTTGCGACAGCGCCGCGAGCATGCCAATGGACTGGGAGCCCTGGCCGGGGAACACAAAAGCAAAGGACATCGAATCTCCGGGCTACAGCAAACCTAGGAGTATAGCGGGTCCCGCCGGGGCTGCAGGAAAGCAGCAACACCCGCGCCTCCCAGCGTACCGAACAGATGGGCATCAACCACCACGCCGGCGTGGCTATCGGTAAATGGCAGCGCACCTGCACTTTGCTCGTACGCAAGCTTCACAACGATGAAGGCGGCGAGTATCCAGCCATCCAGATCGCGGCGTCGCAAATGAGCGAGTGTGCCTGCGGCCATGATCCCGTGTAGCGCTCCTGAGGAACCGACGTACCAGGAGACTGTCGAATCGCGTAGCCACAGTCCTGCGTCAATTGCAGCTATGGAGCCAATGAGGATGGCCAGCCAGTGAAGGGGGCGATAGTCACGGGCAAACAATGCCCACATCAGCACGAGTCCCAGGCTGTTGAGTGCAGCATGGTCGAAGTCGAGGTGTACGAAGTGCGCTGTGAGCAAACGCCACCACTGGCCGGCAGCCAGGGCGGTTCTGTCATAGCGCAGCACCTCACGACCGGCATCACCCGCCAGCACGGGAAGCAGCAGCATCGCGCACCCCGCCAGCAGCGCTAATCCGAACAGGCCGTCGCAATTGAGAGACTTCAGCAGCCGATTAATGCGGTTCACAGGTCGAGACACATTGATTTGTTATGATCCGCCGCGCACTTTTCCGGCCGTTCCGGCCAGACACTGGGACCCACCTCATGAATCATTTGACGGACACTCACAAGGTTAACAGACACCGGCTGACGGCCTGTGCAGGCTGCAAGGCCCGGCCCGACGAGCGAGGCTTTACGCTCATCGAGATCATGGTCGTCGTCATCATCATCGGCCTGCTGGCCGCGGTGATCGTGCCCCAGGTCATTGACAAGGTTGATCAGGCGCGCATCACCAAGGCGAAGGCCGATATCCAGGGTATCGAGACGGCACTGCAGATGTACCGCCTCGACAACTCGAAGTATCCGACCACCGACCAAGGTCTCCAGGCGTTGATGGTACAACCTACGGATCCCTCCATCCGGCATTGGCGCGTGGGCGGCTATCTGCAGCGAGTCAGCAAGGACCCGTGGGGCGCGGAGTATCAGTACCAGGCTCCCGGTACGCACGGCAAAGAATATGACCTCTTCACACTCGGTGCGGACGGCCAGCCCGGCGGTGACGGCATCAATGCTGACATCGGCAACTGGAACGCCGGCGACGAGTAACCTCCGTGACGACCAACCGCCTGCAGTCCCGATCACGCGGATTTACGCTGATCGAGATCATGATCGTCGTGGTGATCATCGGGGTCATCTCCGCGGGCGTGTTGTTGTCTGTCAACCTGACAGGTCGGGATCGCGATCTGGAGAAGGAAAGCGACCGCCTGTTGACTCTCGTCAACTATGCGCGCGAGCAGGCGGAGATGCAGACGCGCGAGTACGGCATCGTCATGCGCGCCGATGGCTATCAGTTCGTCGCGTACGACGCGCGCCGTGCAGTTTGGCGCGAGGTCTATGAGGACGATGCGCTGCATATCCGCAAGTTGCCGGACGGGCTGGATTTCAAGTTGGTGGTCGATGCCCGTCCGGTAGTCCTTCAGTCCACGGGTGAAATCAAAGCGCCCGACCCGAAGGAGCTGGCGAAGAAAAAGAAGACGCTCGATGACCTCAAGAACGTCACGGATGCGGCCAGTCTGAAAGAGGCCGCCGGCGCCCGCAAAATGACCGATGACGATGCCTCCAAGCTCGAGCAGCAGAAGAAGATTGCACCCCAGATCATGATCTACTCGAACGGCGATCTGAGCTCGTTCGAGATCACGATGGAACGTGAAGGCGGCGTCCGCAGCATCACCCTCGCGCAGGACGAAAAGGGCATCGTCATTGCGAAACCCATGGTGGAGACACGGACGTGAGGCGCTCCCAACAGATGGGATTTACGCTGATCGAAGTGCTCGTCGCGCTCGTGATCGTCGCCGTCGGAATGGGCGTGTTGATGAGCACGCTGACTTCATCGGCACGCACTGTCGTGTATCTGCAGGACAAGACGTTTGCAGAGTGGGTGGCGCTCAACCAGATCACGCTGCTGCGTCTGCAATTGCAACAGGGAAATCTGCCGCCCCAGAGGTCGACCAACGGCGATCTGGATTACGCCGGCCGCACCTGGCACTGGCGCCAGGACGTGGTCGCCAGTACGGTTCCTGGTATCGAACGCATCGACTTCAAGGTGCGGCCGAAGGACATCAAAGGCGGCGACGACGACAGTTGGTATGTGACTGTGAGTGGAATTGCAGGCAGCGCCATCGGAACACCGGGCCTCGCCTTCGGGATGTACAGCTTTGATCCGGATCCGACCCAACAGGGTGCGAACGGTCCCAACAGCGGGACGAGTCTCAACAACGGCAACAACCCGAATCCCAATCCGAATCCCACTCCTAACCCTGGGCTGAATCCCACGCCCCCGGTGAAGCAATGACGCCTCGTGAGCGTGGCTTCACCCTGTTGGAACTGCTCGTCGCCATGTTCATTGCGGCGATCCTCTTTGCCATGGGCTACGGCACCATCAACCAGTCCGTCAAGAACCGCGAGGTCCTGGAAGAACAGCAGAAACGCCTGCTGGAGCTGCAGACCGCCGTGCGCACCATGGAGCAGGACTTCGTACAGTTGGCGCAGCGCCCGATACGGGATCCCGTGGGCGGAACCTACCAGGCGGCGCTGGTTGCCAGTGTCAACTCAACCTCCGGCAGCGGTCTCGGCAGCAGCCTCGGGAGCACGAGCAGCAGCAACAGCAACGGCACGCGCGGACTCGGCAGCAGCAATGCCGGGCAACCTCTCGTGGCGCTGACCCGAGCGGGCTGGACCAATCCGAACGGGCTGCAGCGCCCTGGACTGCAGCGCGTCGCCTATTACTTTCAGGACGGTACGCTGCGCCGCGAATATTGGACTGTCCTGGATCCGACGCAGAACAGTCAGACCGTGCGTCGCGACCTCATGACCCATTTGAAGTCCGTGTCGCTGCGCTTCATGGATGTGCAGTCGGGCAACGTCAAACAGATGAACCCCGGGTCGTCAGACTCCAGCGCTTCCGCGGGCAACATCACCTGGAGCCCGATCTGGCCGCCGATCAACAACGCCGGCCAGAACAACCTGCGGTATCGCCCGCTGGCTGTCGAGATCACCCTGGAGACCGAGGACTGGGGCAAGATCGTTCGCTACGTCGAGATTGCCGGATGAGTGTCCCGCCCCTGCCACGGCGGCGGCGCGACTTCCCACGTTCGCCGGTACGGCAGCGCGGAATTGCGCTGTTGGTCGCGATTTTGCTGGTGGCTCTTGGCACTATCATCGCGGCAGATATTGCCTACCGCAGCGCCATGTCGGCGCGTCGCGCGACGGCGACGCTGTCTTTTGATGAGGCTTTGCTCGTGAGCGAGGGTGCTGAAGCATTGTCGGCGTACGGATTGAAGGCGGTCCTCTCAGGCAGCAAGGCCGGCACGACCGGCGTTGCCGACGTGACTGCGCAACAGCCGTGGGCCCAACCCGTGGGCCCGATTGAGGTCGTGCCGGGGGTTACGCTGGAAGCCCAGCTCGAAGACATGCAGGGACGATTCAATCTCAACTGGCTGGTCGGCTACCAGGACCCCATTGCCGGCAAGCCCGATCCGACCGCCCTGACGGCCTTCCGCAAGCTGCTGGAGCTGTCACAGGTCGATCCGAAGTGGGCTGACATGGTGGTTGACTGGATCGACAAGGACAACCAGCCGCAGACCCAGGGCGCCGAAGACAGCGCCTACATGGGCCAGAATCCGCCCTACCTGGCCGCGAACCAGTACATCACGAGCACCACGGAACTGCTGGCTCTGCCGGGCTTCGGCCGCGATAATTACCAGAAGCTGGCGCCGTTCATTGCGGCGCTGCCGCCCAGCTCGACATTGAACGTCTGCACCGCCAAAGGCCGGGTGCTGGATGCCTTCAATGCGGGCTCAAACGAGTGGGAAGATGTCGCGACGCTCGAAAAGAACCGCGCCGGCACTCCGAACTGCTTTCCGGACGTCGCCACCTACGGGAAAACCTTCAGTGACCAGGCGGCGTTCAACAACATGTCCACCCGCTACTTCAAGACCACGTCCGCCTTTTTCCGGTTATCCAGTCTGGTCACAATTGGCAGCGCCGAATTCAATCTGTACAGTCTTCTTTATTTGGATAATCAGTATTTTGTTCATCCCATTCAGCGCAGCTTCTCGCCGGACTGAACCCATGCAGGCACCCGTACATGGCTGATTGGCTGCTCATCAGGCTACCTCGCACAGCGGAACAGCCGGCCACCTGGCTGACCGTCGACCCGCGGGGTAATCCTTCGGGGCCGCCGCAGAGCGGGCCATTGTCGCTTGCCGCACCGCGCGCGGCGGGACGACGCGTCTGCGTCCTCGTTCCGGGCACGGACGTGCTGCTGACAGAGCCGGAAGTGCCATTGAAGGCGGGCACGAAGCTGCAGCAGGTCGTGCCGTTTGCTCTCGAAGAGCAGCTCGCCGACGACATTGATGACCTGCACTTTGCAATGGGCAAACGAGCTGCGGATTCGTCTCGCATGCCGGTGGCGGTAATCACCCGCGCGTTGATGGACGAATGGCTGACATCACTTCGGTCCCAGGGACTCGAGCCTGAGAGCCTGTATACCGAGAGCGATTTGTTGCCGCAGAACCCGGGTCAGGCCGTGGCTCTCATGGAGGAGGATGTCATCATCGTCCGCCCTCCCTTGGGTTCGCCGGTCACGTTGCCGGTGGAAGCACTCGGTGAGGCGTTGGAAATCGCGTTGCAGGGTGCCGCTGAGCAAGGCGCAACCGGCGGCCGCGGACTCATCCTCTACACGGGTGCTGCCGAGTGGCACCAACAGTCAGCGAAGATCGAGGCACTGCGTGAGCGCTTCGATGGCATCAAGATCCAACTTCTGAGTGCCGGTCCCCTCGCGTTGTTCGGACAGCAACTGCCTACAGCGGCTCCCATCAACCTGCTCCAGGGCAGCTACGCGCCGGCGAAGGCGAGCACCGTAGGCTGGCAGGCATGGAAGGTTGCCGCGATCCTGTTGGCATGCCTGCTCGGTTTGCACCTTGCCGGTAAGACAGCGGAGTTGTCTGCGTTGAAACGCAGCGAGAAATCACTGGACACCTCGATCGGCGACACCTACCGAATGGCAATGCCAGGACAACCGAAACCTCTCGACCCGCGCCGCCAGATGGAGATGCGGCTCGCAGCCGCGCAGAACGGCGGCGGACAGGAAGGCCTTCTGCCGGCGCTGCAGGCACTGGTTGATTCGCGCACTGTCGCTCCCGGGACGAGCGTGAAGGCACTGAGCTTCCGTCAGGGCGTTGTCGATATGAAGCTGTCCGGGAAGGATGCCACCACCTTGGATCGCTTGAGCCAATCCTTGAATTCACATGGCTGGAAGGCCGTGCTCACCTCCGGTAACACCACCCCGGACGGTTATGAGGGGCGGATGCAGATGAGCGGCAAGTAGAATGAAATTCAACTATGACACGTTGGCCCCGCGCGAACAGCAGCTCGTCAAGTACGGCGCCATTGCCCTGGTGGTGGTCCTGATTTTCGGCGTGTTGATGCCGCTCGACAGCAGCGTCTCCAAGGCACGTACGCGGATTACCAAGAAGCAGCAAGACCTGGTCTGGATGAAAGGCGTGGCGCCGTTTCTCGCGGCCCAGGCGCCCGTGAATCATGGCAATGGGGAGTCGCTGATCGTCATCGTAGACCGCTCGGCGCGTGAATCGGGTCTGGGCAAATCCCTCGCCGGTACCGATCCCAGCGGCGCCGTTGGCATCCAGGTGCGCCTGGAGAAAGCGCCCTTTGATGCGGTCATCGGCTGGCTGTCGCGCTTGTCGCAGCAGAACGGCATCAGCGTGGAGGGAGCTACCATTGACGGTGCGGGCGCACCGGGACTCATCAACGCGGCGATTGTGTTAAAGCAGCAGTGAAGCGGACGATCCTGCTGATTGTTTGCGTCGTGCTGGTGTTCGCCGGCTTTGTGATTGCTCGTCTGCCGGCCAGTTGGGTCATGCCCGACCCGAAATCCGGAATGGCGTGTAGTGAAGTCGACGGGTCCGTTTGGAACGGCACCTGCACGGGTCTCACTGTCCAGCAACAACCGGTCGGGGATCTCTCGTGGGAGGTCCACGCGATGCGGTTGCTTTCGGGCAAGATCAATGCGGATGTGGTCGTGACCCGACCCACCGGGTCGATCCGTGGCAATGTTGAATCGGGCTTTGACAAGAAGATTGTCGCCCGCGATCTGCTGGTGGATCTGCCGGTGGACCAGGAGTTGGCTTCTGCCTTCCCGCCGAACCTGCGAAGTTTGCGCGGCAAGATTCACGCGCAGTTGGCGTATCTGCGGGTTGATGGGCAGATCATCCGGGCCATCGAGGGAATCGTCGAGGTTCACGATCTCAGTGACGGGGACCAGAAGTGGGGCAGCTATTCGGTGACCTTCCCTCCTCCCACGGCCGGTGTTCCTGTCGGGCAACTGAAGGATCTGGGGTCGGGGCCGCTGGCTGTTGAGGGGTCGTTGAAATTGACGCCTGCACCGGGGTTCGAACTGCAGGGGTTGGTGGCTGCACGGCCTTCGGCATCGGCGGATCTGGTGCAGAACCTGCGGTTTCTGGGCTCGCCGGATGCGCAGGGTCGACGGCAATTCTCGCTCGAGTCCAGTTTCTAGCTCACGTCAGCTCGCGGAATACATCCAGCAGCGGGAAATAGAGGCCTGCCCTGACCGGCGCAGTGCCTTTGCCGCGTGCCAGCGCCATGCCTCGTGCGAGCGCCATATAGGTTTCGAGCTGCGGCCGGTATCGGTCGATTTCCTGCTTCAGGAAGGTTTCCAGGCCGCCGCCTTCGTGGCGGCTGGTCTTGAAGTCGATGACCCAGCGCGTGCCATCCTGATCGACGAACGAGCGGTCGATGACCACGTTGGTGAGTCGGCCGCCGGCTATGCCGGTCAGCGCCCATTCGCTGCGTGACTCGCTGTGCTCCGGGGCGAAGATCCAGCGACCGCGGTCGTTGCTGACGGTTTTCATCAGCGCTTCGACTACCACTGACGCTGCGCGTTGCAGATCTGTCGCAGGGACGCCGTGGCGGCGGAGTTGATATTCGTAGAAGCCTCTTTGCGCTTCAATCACGGTGTTGGATGGGAGTTGTTTCGCGGTCGCGTATTGCTCCAACGCGGCGTGCACCACGGTGCCGATGTGGCGGGCGGTTTCGCCTACCCAGCTGAACTCGGGGGGTTCCAGGGACTGGTGGGCCACGGGCAGGTGTGGCAGGTCCGGCGCTGGTGTCAGGTCTGGGAGGGACCAGGACGAGATCAGCCGGCGCAAGGGTTGTTGTTGCAGTTGCGGGGCACTGGCGTCTGTCGGGACGTCGACATTGGGGGCGTCTTTTGCCTCTGAGGCTGCCGCGGCAATCCGTTGAGTCAGCGGGGCGCCGGCGGCCGTCGCATGCGGCGGCGTGGCACCATCCGGGAGGCCATTGGCAGCGGCGGTTGGATCGCCCGGCGGCACTATGCCGTTGTCGATGCCGACGAGCTCGGCGTCGGCTTGGGCCGCCAACATGGGCGCCACGGCCGGCCACAGGCTGGCGAGTAGTGTCCCGTAGCGCGGTTGGATTTTGCCGTCTGAGCGGGGCTTGGGGGCCGCTGACAACTGAAGTGTATGCTTTGCTCGCGTGGCCGCCACGTACAAGAGTCGGGTCTGTTCGTTCGCGGCGCGCCTCGAAATCAGCCGCTTGAGATAGGCCGTGACTTCTCCGCCCTCGTCATCCCCGATGGCCGGCACAGGCGCCATGATCAGATCGCTCTGCCCCTCGGTGCGCGGCAAGTCGAGCCACCGCAACAACGGCTCCCTGCCCCTGTTGAGCTCCCTCTCCAGCGAGGGAACAAACACATGATCGAATTCCAAACCCTTGGCGCGATGAATGGTCATCAACTGCACGGGATTCGCCGCCAGAGTCTGCGGCTGGGCATACAAATCCCCCAGCAACGAATCCAGGTCCTGCGGCCCGGACCATTCACCCCCCGCCACACGCTCGCTCAACGCTTCAAAAAACGCGCGGGCGTGGCGCAGATCCTCGGTGACATACGCATCCGCAGCCCCCAGCCTCAGCCAGGTCATTTCCAGCCAATCAGCCAACGGCATGCTGTTGCGCGACTCCATGGCCGCCTCGAGCACGCCTCTTACACGCACCACGCGCGCCAGTTCCTCAGCCGAGCACCGCGCGAGACGTTGCTCATCAGCCAACGCCTCCCATACCAACTTCGGATCACGGCGCCTCGATAGCACGGTAAGCGTTTCGAGTGTCAACCCGCACCAAGGTGCGCGAAGGACCGCCAGCCATGCGGTTCTGTCACCCAGGTGACTCAAAGCCTGCAGTAGAGCAACGAGGTCACGAACGACGGATAGCTCTCGCAACGGCACCAGATCCACGCCCACCGCATCGATCTTGCGGGCTTCGAGACCGGTAATGACGGGAGCCGCATGGGACCGCGACGCCACCAACACGGCAATGGAGGACTGGGGCTCACTGATCCTGATCGCGGCGATGCGTTGAATGATTGCCTCGGTTTCAGATTCACGCGTTGCGTTGTCGAACAAACGAAATTGAACGCACGCTGTGGGAACACCGGCCAGTTCCGCTTGCGGGTCTGTCGCCGATCTTCCAGCCACACTTCGCGTGAATGACACAGCGCTGGCCCGCAGGTCATCTTGTGCCGGAAACAGGACGGTGAATGCGTCATTGATCCACCCGATGAGATCTGGCACCGATCGGAAGTTGCGCGTCAGGCGCAACGGCTCCAGACGGACTGTGCCAATACCACTGTCTCGAGCGCGCAGGAAAAGGCCCACTTCTGCCTCGCGGAATTGATAGATGGATTGCATCGGGTCGCCGACGACAAATAGCGTTCGTCCGTCACCCTCTTCCCATCCAGCCGTGAGTGTCTCAATCAGGTCGAATTGCGCCAGCGAAGTGTCCTGGAACTCGTCCACCAGAATGTGCCGCAGCGACATTCCCGTTCGCAGCGCCAAGTCGGTAGGCAATCCCGCGTCTGCCAGTGCCTCGCGTGCGGCTCCAGCGACGTACGTGTGATCGATGCGCCCACTGACCGCGAATTCCGCCTGGAGGTATACGGCTGCCGCGCGAAGTACACGCGAGAGAGCCTCAATCGCTGCCGCATCTGCGTTGCTGAGAGTCGCGGCAGGAAGTGCGTTCAACTCCACCAACACTTGTTGAATCCGGGGCACTCCGCTCAGCAGCTCGATTGCGGACTTCAGGTCCGCCTTGGCGGCCGCGCTCTCATATTCAGGCCCGAGCGCCTTGGTAACTGCCTTACGCCACTCGCCCTTCCCGGTCAGGGTGAGCGCAGCCAGCGCTTTCCAGGCCTTTAGCGATTGTGGGTCTGTACCGAGCGAGCCGACACGCGGGAGGCCGCTGAGCTGGTTGCGGAGGGTGTTGGGCAGTAAGGCGGCCGCGGAACGCAGGTGATCACTTACGATAGCCCCGAGGCTATCGCTGATTCGCATGCACAAGGCATCAGGCGCATGTCCCAGCACGTAGCGCAACCAGTGACCGCGCTGACGCAACATGTCCGCCAGCAATCGTTGGACATTGCCCCAATTGTTGTCGAGCCGCTCAAAGAGGAGCTCGACGTCTGCTGCGAGTTGCTCGTCGTGATCGGCAGCAGCCAAAGTCTGGCGGGCTGCCCTGTTGTAAAGCTCGCCGGGTCGTTCGGTGATCTGGAGGGAGCCGCCGGCTTTTGCGGTGACGGTTAGTTGCGTTGCCAGGCGGAAGTTGAAGGAGTCAATTGTCTGGATGCGCAGACGGCCTGGATCCTGCGCCAAATCCCATCCACGTGCAGTGGCGCGCGCCAGCGCAGCGTCGGCGAATTTGCGCATGCGGGCGCCTTGAGCACTCGATGTATCGGTTTCGCCCCGAAGCGCTTTGAGCACACGCGCCCGCATTTCTGCGGCGGCCTTGCGTGTGAAGGTGATGGCGAGGATCTCTTCCGGTTGGTCGACCTCGGACAGGAGTCGCAGCAGGCGCTCGGTCAAAACGGTCGTCTTGCCCGAGCCCGCAGGTGCTTGCAACAGTACCGACCGGCGCGGGTCAGAAGCGCGGTCACGCGCCAATGCATCGGCGGCGATGTCGGCAGCGGTGTCAGCTCCGGCCGATGCGGAGGCTTCGGCGGGTGCGCCTGATCCGGCAAATGTGGCAGCCGCGGCGGGTGCGCTTGCTCCCGCAGGTCCAGCTGCTTCGGCGCGCGGGGCTGCTCCTACGCAAGAGCCCACCCGGTTGGCAATGGCGTCCGGGCCGGCTTCGACGCCTGTGGTGTGCGGATTGGAGGGCGCGCTCATGGCTGCCCCTCGAACTTGATCGGCAGTAGCTCAGCGGTCACGTCGATGCCAGCGTCAGAGACGCGGCATACGCTGACAGCGTGACACCAATCGCAGGCGTTCGGCTTTGGGTCGACGACTGCGCGGCCGGCCAGAAACGAGTCGGCCAAGCGCTCGATGCAGGCCAGCCATTCCATTCTGCGGACTTCCCAAGCGTCGCCTGCCGGATTGCCGACGGGCGGTTCAACGCCTCGCACTTTAGGAAGAAGCTGCCCGGAGCTTGCGATGCCGTCGAAGCGCACTTCGCGGGCTGTCACGTTGACAGTTGCCATCGCCATAACATCGCCGCCCACCGCCGCGAGATAGGCAAGTAGCTGAGGATGTGAGGGTCGTTCGCCGTACCAATCTGCGGTTGTTCGACGTCCGCTTTTGTAATCGAGGATGGCTCGTCCACCACTTTGGAGCGTGTCGAGTCGGTCGATGCGCACGTTCATTTGCGCACCGGAGACGGTCAGCGATTTTTCGAATTCGGTGTCCTGCACCCGAAATGGCTCGCGGGTCAGCTCGAGTGCGCACAATCTTTTGATGAGGCGCATCGTGCGACGACATTCGCGGGCGAACAATGGGGGACGAACGTTGTCCGTCGCCTGCCCGAGGATGGCATCCGCCGCTTCGGCGACACTTCGCTCGATGAGGATGTCGAGTGTTGGCTCAGCGTGTGCGGCCAGCGTGGCCGAGTCGCGCAGCTCGCGCCACAAGTTATGTAGGGCTGCATGCAGTAGTTGGCCACGCTCGTCAGGCGCAACGCCGGGCTCCGGGACACCCAGTTCGCTGCTGCCGAGGCGGAGTTCCGAATATGCACGGAAGGCACACATGTTTTGCAGCTCGAGGCTGCGCGTCCCCGCCGGCAGAGTCTGCCCTTGTGGCCACGGAACACCCATCGAGTCATCGAGGAACTCGAGCATGTTGGACCGGTGAATCCGCTCAGCCAGCCAAATCGCACCGCTTCGCTCACCCAGCACCTCCGCAGCCGACTCCGCAACGCGCGTCGCTGACGACGACCCCGAGACCTCAGCGGTCGCCTTTGCTGGGCTTACGGTGGAAGTCGCGGCCTCGATCGACGGCGCTGTTGGCAGATCAAACAGATCCGCTTGCGCAGGCCTCGAACCGCTCTTCTTCGAAGCTCCTGTCGCACGCTTCTCCGCAACAGCTGTTGCCGATGTGGGCGCGCGCCGTGCGGATGTCGGCGGCGCCTCGTCCGCGTGCGCGGGCGTCCTTTCGCCAGCCGCGGCGAGCCACTCGGCGAGCAGCGGGCTGGGTAGTAGTTCCAGGTCTTCCGCCCGCGAGGGCACGCTCAACACTAACGTGTCAGTGGCAGCTCGCCAGGCGATCAGGAGGCCGCGCGCTTCGGCCAGGCGGCCACTGGCGCTGGCGGCGGGAATTCCCGAGGCAATCTGCGCGGGAAGTGGAAGGAAGGGATCCGGCTGTACCGGCTGCGGAAACGCCTCAGCGTGCAGCCCCGCAACCCAGATCCCGTCATACAACACCACTGGATCTGCAAGCGCCGACGATATCGTGACCACGCCGTCATCGTCTGCCGGACGAAATGCCGTACGCGAAGCAAGCTCACCGAACCAATGAACCGCATCCTCCCGCGACATAGCCCCGGCTGACGAGGCCAACTGGCCGAACTCATCGAGCAACTCGTGTAACCGAACAACCGTCTGTTGCTCGCTGCTATCTCGCACGCGCTCACCCGGCCAGTGAACCGCATCGAGCGCCGCTCGAAATCTCTCCGACCATTCACGTGGCGAGATAACGCCCTCTCCCAACGCACCCACGGCGGCACTGATTTGGCGACCCAACTCCTGAGCACCTTCGGCAATCGGCGCAGGAGCGGCAGCCAGCACCGACGCCCATTCGCGCCCGTTGATGCTCATCTGGCCCGTTTCCCGTAGCCAAAGATCAATGCGTGCCCGAATGCCAGCGCGGGGATTGTCCCAATACGGCGCCCTCAGCCACTCGCTAACCTCTTCGAACTCCCCGTTCGAACCCCCGAGCCACCTCAGCGTCGACAGCGCGTGCTTAACCACCGGGACGTCTGCCAGCGGCGCGCCACCCTCAATCACAACGAGGTTTTCGGAAGCAGAATCACTGTGACTCGGTGAGAGCCACCGCAGCGGGTCGATCGCTTGTCGAATCAGCGTGGCCAATCGCTCTCGCGTGCCCGGACTTCCAGGCAGGATCACTAACAAGCGCGTATCCGCCGTTGCAGCGATCTGGCGTTTGCACCAAGCAGCGATGCGTTCTAGTTCATCAGTCTCATCGGTAGCGAGCACCACACTCGGACGACTCAAACGAACATTCGCCGACCGCTGCGATCCGCCAATCGCGGAGAGACGGGGAGAAAGCTTCAGGAAGCCCGCGCACGTGATCTTTCGCGATCCACTGGCGTCCACGAGCTGTGCGATGAGTGACTGAATATTCGCAGCGTCCAGAGCTCGATAGCGATCGTCCACGGCTTGCTGAGCCCGATGAAGCAACTCGGCCTCGGCACCGGCGAAGCTGGGCAACTCCGAGATATCGATGCCGTACTCGGCCGCGAGCGAGCTGGCACGTCGGAGTGATTCGGCGAGAGAACCGCGATTCAGAAGCTCGATATCGCGAGTGGCGTTGGCTGTGCATTGGCGCCAAAGCAGCCAGTCTTCCGCCGGTGAAAGCACTCGCGGAAGAACCTTGCCCGACGCAGATGCCAGCGCTTCGATTTCACGAACGAGCCACGCATCGACTGGAAGAAAGTCCGGCGTGTCCCAGACGCGAGCGCCGTTCGCGAGCTGCGTCGCAGCGAAGGCCAGGCGCGCGGCATGCGCGCGCTGACGCGACGGCACTACGACCGTTCCGCCTGCGAGGATGACCTCCAGGAGATCGCTAGGAAGCCTAATCAAAACAATTGATTAGCTTCTCTTTTGAAGAAGCTACTTGAAGCGTTTGCCCGCCTCAACCACGTTGCTCTTTCCCTGGCCTGCGGGTGCATTGGCGTATGAAGTCAGCAGCTCGTCGATCCGTCCGAACACATCGCGAAGCATAGCCGAATCCGGCAGATTGGTGACCCGGAAGTGAGTGCGATACGGCACGTTGAAGCTGACTCCGGGTGCTATCAACACGTGCTTCTGCTCTAGAAGATCGAGCGCGAACCGTTGATCATCGAAATCAGGCAGGTCGGTCGTGTCCACGCCAACGAAGCCATACATGGCGCCCGCAGGAGGCGCGAGCTTCAGGAACCGACTATTCTCGACCGCGGTTAGAATCGCCTTGCGCGACTCGTACAAGCGGCCACCCGGTGACACCAGTTCACGGACGCTTTGATGGCCGCCGAGGGCTGTTTGGACGGCCCATTGCGCAGGGACATTGCTGCACAGCCGAAGCGAGCTGAGCAGCTCGAGTCCAGTGAGATATTCGGACGCCGCATGCACGCGGCCTGAAAAAACTGCCCAGCCAACGCGATAGCCGCACGCCCTGTAGATCTTCGAGAGCCCCGACATAGTCGCGCACAGCGTGTCGCGGACGATGGTGGCCATAGGAACAAATTCAGCGCCGTCGTACAGCATCTGGTCGTAGATTTCGTCTGCATAGACGATCAGACCATGTCGCTCGGCGAGGCGCGCGAGCCCCTCCAGCACGGAGCGCGGATACACGGCGCCCGTCGGGTTGTTGGGGTTGATCACAACAATCGCGCGCGTGCGCGGTGTAATGAGTGCCTCGACGTCTTGCGGATCCGGGATGAAGCCGTTCTCCGGCCGACAGGGATAGTGAACAGCACGACCGCCATTCAACGTGACGGCAGCCGTCCACAGCGGATAGTCAGGACTCGGAACCAACACTTCGTCGCCGTCGTTCAGCAGCGCACGCAGGACCAGGTCGATGAGCTCGCTGACGCCGTTGCCCATGAAGACTTCGTCCGCCGTCACGCCCGTGACGCCCCGTCCTTGCTGCTGCATGACCACGGCTTCGCGAGCGGGGAAAATGCCCTTCTGATGGCAATATCCTTCGGAGTCGGAAAGATTCTCGATCATGGCCAGGCGCATGGTCTCGGGCGTGCGGAAGCCGAAGGCGCCGGGATTGCCGATATTCAGCGAAATGATCTCGTACCCCATTCGCTGCAATTCATGGGCACGCCGGGCGAGCCCACCGCGAATCTCATATCGGACGTGGCGCAGGCTCTCGCTGGGACGGACGTGGATTTCGGATGTCATGGCAAGTCGCAGGTGGGTGGACGAGTGGTATGCCCCGAGGATACCCCACCAGAGGCGAACGAGTTGAGGCAAGGCTCACGCAGGATGCGCAGATATGGCCCAACGCGGCCCATAGGTCGCATGGAAGGGTCCCCGCGAATGCCTGCCCTGCGGCACGCAGGCACGGCGTTAGGACGGCAAATCCCGCCAGCGGTGGCAGGCTACCCATCGGCCGGGTTCAGCCTCCTCCCAGGCGGGCACACGCTCGGCGCAGACGGCGACGGCGTGCGGGCAGCGGGTACGGTATACGCAGCCGCTGGGCGGCGATAGCGGTGATGGTGGGTCGCCTAGCCGCACACGCGATAGCCGCGCGGGCTGAATGTCGGGGTCTGCGATAGGCGCGGACTCGAGGAGCTCCGCTGTATAGGGATGCAGCGGACGCGAGTAGATCGATGCCGCGGGTGCCAGCTCCATCATGCGACCCAGATATAACACCAGTATGCGGTCGCACAACTGTCGCACAACGGACAGATTGTGGCTGATGAACAGGATCGCCAGTCCTGTTTCGCGCTTCAGCTCCGCGAGCAGATTCACGATCTGCTCCTGGACCGTCGCATCCAGCGCACTCACCGGCTCGTCACAAATCAACAACTGCGGTTGGGTCACCATGGCGCGGGCGATGCCAACTCTCTGGCACTGACCGCCACTCAACTCATGCGGGTAGCGACCCGCCAGTTCACGATCGAGCCGCACCTGGTCCAGCGCTCGCAAAACCGCCGCGCCTGCGGCGGCGCGATCGAGTTCCGGCCGATGAATCTGCAGGGGCTCCAAGACAATCTCGCCCACAGTCATGCGTGGATCGAGGCTGGCCAACGGGTCCTGAAAGATCACCTGGACATCGCGGCGGAGCGGCCTGAGCGCATTCTGCGCCAATGCATCCACCTGGCGTCCCAGCCAAACCACCCTGCCCGACTCGGGACGGATGAGTTGCAGAGCGGCGCGGGCCAATGTTGATTTACCCGAGCCCGACTCACCGACAACGCCAAGGGCTTCACCGGCGGCCAACTTCAGACTGACGCCATCCACGGCGACTAATGTCCGTTGTTTGCCAAAGGGGCTGGTGCGAACCTTGAAGTTCACGCGGAGGTCATCCAACACGAGCGTCGGCGACAAACCCGCCCCCGGGACGTCGCCGTTGTCCGTACGGGTGTCGACTCGCACGCCAACCGCAGCGCCGACGGCAGTCTGCCCATGACGCGCGGCGTCAGCGGCGCCGGCACGGTCGCGGTGGGCAGCCGCTTGAACGGAAATCTCCGCACGACGGCCGGCCCCCACGGCACCGTGGGAGTCCTGATGCCCCGCTTCGCCGATGGCAGCGGCTTCGGCGCCCTCGCCGCCAACGACCACCGACACGTAAGCATTGGCACCGTGGACAGCCGCCAACAGCTCCCGCGTGTAGGCGTGCTGCGGCGCTTTAAACACAGCGCCCACCGATCCCATCTCCACAACTCCCCCCTTCCGCATCACCGCCACCCGATCCGCGACACCGGCGACGGCGCCCATGTCATGGGTGATCAGCACCATCGACATTCCGCGCGAGCGTTTCAGCTCCGCGAGTAACGAAAGGATCTGCGCCTGAATGGTGACGTCCAGGGCGGTGGTCGGCTCATCTGCAATGAGCAATTGAGGGTCGCAAGACAGCGCAATGGCAATCATCACCCGCTGCCGCATCCCGCCGGACAACTCGTGAGGATACTGCCGCATCCGCCGCTCGGCATCCGTTACGTGGACCTGATTCAACAGCGCCAACGCCCGCGTGCGCGCTTCCGTAAAAGACGCGCCCGTGTGTCGAACAAGAGGCTCCGCAATCTGATCCCCAATGCGCATGTGGGGTGTCAGCGAGGTCATGGGGTCCTGGAAGACCATGCCGATTTGAGCACCCCGGATGCGATCCAAGTCAGACGCGCTCAATCCCAGCAGGTCCACGGAGCCAAAGCGCGCCCCGCCGGTTGCACGGCCGTTCGGGGCCAACAATCCCAGAGCCGCCAGAAACGCCTGGCTTTTACCAGCCCCGGACTCACCCACAACGCCCAGGCATTCGCCAGCCTCCACCGCCAGCGATAAGTCCCGCACCGCGTGCACAACACCGCGGGGCGACGCAAACGTCACACCGAGATGCTCCAGCGACAGCACGGCGCCTGCAGCCGGCGCATTCGCGGAGATCAGCTCATCGCGACGAGGATCAGTCAAGCGCCCACCGTCATCCCTACGCCCTGTGTCAGTCATTCGCGCCACCAACGCGCAGCGAAGGCCCGCAGCGAGTCGCCGGCCCCAAGACCAAGCGCGAGGTCAGCCACGCGGCCCACCGTCGTCCCGCGGGTCCAGCGCATCACTCAACGCGTCACCCAGCAAATTGAAGCTCATCAACAGCACCACCAGAAACCCCGCAGGCACCAGCAACATCCACGGCGCCGACTGCATCTCCTGCGCCCCATCGTTGATGAGGCTGCCGAGGCTGGCGAGCGGCTCCTGAACGCCGAGCCCCAGGAAGCTCAGGAAGCTCTCGAACAGGACCATCTGCGGAATCGTCAATGCCGCGTACGCGACAATCGGGCCCACGAGGTTGGGAATGATGTGGCGGAGCAGGATGGCCGGCGTGCTCAAACCGGTCGCGCGGGCGGCCTCGATGAATTCACGGCGCGCGAGCGACAGAGTCTGTCCCCGGATGATGCGCGCAGTTGTGAGCCACCCCACCGCACCGATCGCACAGAACAACACCGGCAGACTGCCGCGTTCAAATAGCGTGGTCAGGACGATTACAATGAACAGGTACGGCAGCGAATACAAAATATCAACGAAGCGCATCATCAGCTCATCGGTGCGGCCGCCGACCAACCCCGCCACCGCACCCCAGGTGACACCGATCGCCAGGCTGATAGCGGTTGATACTAAGCTGATAACCAGCGAGATGCGCACACCGTGACAGGTGCGCACGAACAGGTCGCGACCCAACCTGTCTGTCCCGAGCCAATGCGAGCCAGAGCCAAATGGCCTGACCGCGAGGCTATCCCAGTCGAGTGAGTCAACAGCGTAGGCACTCACGAGCGGCCCCACAATCGCGATGAGGACCAGCACGAAGATGACACCGGCGGCAGTCATTGCTACACGGTTGTGACTCATCCGGACGGCCGCCCGGCTCCACAAACTCGGCGTAGGACGAAGGTCTGACACTGCGGAGGTTGGTTCCGCCGCTGCGTCACTCATGCCGCACGCGCGGATCGAGCCACCCGTACACGAGGTCAGTAATTAAATTAAGAAGGAGTACTAACGTACCGTAGACAATGACCATTCCCATGATCAGCGGATAGTCACGATTGATCGCTCCCTGCACCAGGTAGCGCCCCGTGCCCGGCAGACCAAACACCGTTTCAACCACCAACGATCCGGTGACAACAAACGCCGCAGCAGGCCCGATGTAGCTGACAACCGGCAGCAGGATGGGTCGCAGTGCGTGTCCCCATAAAATCCGTCGCAAACCGAGTCCGCGCGCCGTCGCGGTCCGAATGAAATTCGCTCGAAATACTTCCAGTGCGCTGGCGCGAGTCAGGCGCGCAACATAAGCGGCAAGGGGGACTGCGAGTGTGACTGCCGGCAGCAAAAAATAACGTGGCGCACCCGCCTCCCAACCCCCGGCAGGCAGCCATTGCAGATACACTCCGAACAGCAAAGCGAGCAGCGGCCCGGTTACAAATCCGGGCAGTGCCAGGCCCAACACAACCAGACTCGTGATTGCGACATCGACCGAAGTCTGACGACGGATGGCCGCCACCATGCCCAACGGAATACCCAACCCCAGCGCCAGCAGCAACGCGCTGCCGCCCAGCGTGGCACTTACAGGCAATCCCTGAGCTATCAGTTCAGTAACACTGAAATCCCGCTGCTTGTATGACGGCCCGAAATCGCCATGTGACAACGCGCGCAGGTAGCGGCCGTACTGAACGGTTATCGGTTGGTCCAGACCGTAGACTTTGTCGAGATTCGCGCGCACTTCACGTGACAGCGTCTGCTCCTGGTCAAAAGGGCCGCCGGGAGCCAGCCGCATGATGAAAAATGACGCGCTGATGAGGATCAGAAGTGTCGGGATGCTACCGGCGATGCGCCGGAGCGCGTAGTGAAGCATCAGAAATGCCCCTCACGCATACAAAAACATATGTTTTCCACCCCGAGCCGTTGCGCTGCGGCATAAACAGTTTCTAAACTCCGCAACTCGTCTGATTTCATAAACCACTACTACAAAAGACTACAACTGATCCATGGAATCGACCCGACCCATCAGAGCACTCGTTCGCGGCCTCGATGCGTTGACTACACTCAATCAACGCAACGGCGCCACGGTTTCCGAAATAGCCCAACAAATCAGGTTGCCGCGTACCACTACGTACCGCATCCTCGAAACACTGACCCACGCCGGTTACGTGTACCGTGATCCGGCCGATGACCGTTATCGGCTAACAATTATGGTGCATCGACTCGCCGACGGATTCGATGACGATGCCTGGGTCACGCAGATCGCGCGCCCGTGCATCGATGAGCTCGGCAAGGAAGTGATGTGGCCGGTGGCCTTCGCTTCATTGTCCGGCACACAGATGCTCGTTCGCGAAACGACCGATCATCGTAGCCCGCTCGCCATCGAACGCTTCTCACCCGGATTGCGCCTGCCGTTGCTCACAACAGCCGCAGGCCGAGCCCACCTCGCATTCTGCCCGGCCGAGCAACGTGAATCTCTACTGGAGATTCTGCGCCGCTCGACCAACGAAGTGGACAAGTTGGCTCACAATCGTCCGGAGCTCGACAAGATTCTCGACGACACGCGTGAGAAAGGTTACGCGAGTGCGGTTCACACGAGGCGGGTCTCCGACGAGATCAGCATCGCTGTGCCGGTTGTAGTCGAGGACCAGGTCATGGCCACCGTCGTGGTCCGGTTCGCGGAGACGGCGGTGCCCTTGAAGATTGCGGCGGAGCGATTCGTCCCGAAGCTGCGCGATGCGGCCCACCGCATCAAGCAGACCTTCATGGAACAGCAGCTGAACCCGCCTCATCAGGCACCTCGGCCAGTCCCGGTGCGTTGAGCCCCTCCTGGGGCTGGGGCTGCCAGGCAAGCCCCAGTCGCCCGGAAGACCGCTCCAGGAGCGCGCCGCCCGCTATACTTGCGGACGGCGCCCTGTACCCAAAATCCATCAGGGAAGCCTCACTGGAGAGTCCTGAATGAAGAGAATCCTGGTCGGTATCAAGCGCGTTGTGGACTACAACGTGCGCATCCGCGTGAAGCCGGACGGCACCGGTGTCGTCACGGACGGGGTGAAGATGAGCATCAACCCGTTTGATGAGATTGCGCTCGAGGAAGCCCTTCGAATCAAGGAACGTGGCGGTGCCGAGGAAGTCGTCGTAGCGACGATCGGGCCTGCGGATTGCCAGCAGCAGCTACGTACGGCGCTGGCGATGGGCGCTGACCGTGCCCTTCATGTCCAGGCCGACGGCGTCATCGAGCCGCTGGTGGCCGCGCGTGGACTGCTCAAGCTCATTGAGAAAGAACAACCCTTCCTGGTCATCGTCGGCAAACAGGCCATTGACGATGACAACAGCCAGACCGGCCCCATGCTGGCAGCCCTGTGGAACCGCCCGCAGGTGACATTTGCTTCCAAGGTCGAGCTCGCGGACGGCAAGGCGAAAGTGACCCGCGAAGTGGACGCGGGACTGGAAACACTGGAAGTCGATCTGCCGGCGCTCGTGACCACGGACCTGCGCCTGAACGAGCCGCGATATGTGAAGTTGCCGGACATCATGAAGGCCAAGAAGAAGCCTCTGGAAACACTCCCGCTGAACACCCTGGGTGTCGAGGCGAAGCAACAGCTCAAACTCGTGAAATTTGAACCCCCGGCGCAGCGTCAGAAAGGCGTGCGTGTGAAAGACGCCGCGGAGTTAGTCGAAGCATTGAAGAAGAAGGGGTTGCTCTGATGGCCGCTAAGATCCTCATCGTCGCCGAGCATGATGGCGCGAAGCTCAATACCAGCACGGCGAAGTCAGTTACTTGTGCGCGCGGTATTCAGGGTGCTGAGATCACTGTTGCGGTGTTCGCCGCAAAACCCGACGCGGTTGCCGCTCAAGCGGCGCAACTGGCGGGTGTCACAAAAGTAGTTACCGTCGAGAACCCGGCGAACGAACATGCGCTGGCGGCAGTGCTGGCTCCCCAGGTTGTCGCATTGGCGAAGGACGCGACTCACGTATTCGCCGCGTCGACAACCTTCGGAAAAGACCTGATGCCGCGAGTGGCTGCCCTCCTCGGCTCGGCCCAGATCAGTGACATCATGGCCGTCGATGGCGCCAACCGATTCCGACGTCCGATCTACGCAGGCAACGCGATCGTGACGGTGGAGACGGATCCGGCTTCCAAGATTGTAGGAACCGTCCGCAGCGCCTCATTCGAAGCGGCCCCGACCGGCGGCTCGGCACCGATCGAGAAAGCGACGGTCAATGTTGAGCTGCCCACACACACACGGTTCGTTTCGGTGTCCGCAGCCAAGAACGACCGCCCGGATCTGCAGACCGCCCGGAAAGTGGTGTCCGGCGGACGCGCGCTCGGCAGCGCTGATGGGTTCAAGATCATGTATTCGCTTGCTGACAAGATCGGTGCCGCAGTCGGTGCATCCCGCGCAGCAGTGGACGCAGGGTATGCGCCTAACGAGCTGCAGGTAGGTCAGACCGGCAAGATCATTGCGCCGGAGCTGTACATGGCGATCGGAATCTCCGGCGCCATCCAGCATCTGACGGGTATCAAGGATGCGCGCACCATCGTGGCGATCAACAAGGACGGCGAGGCGCCGATCTTCGAGGTCGCCGATATCGGCTTGGTGGGTGATCTGTTCCAGATCGTCCCGGAGCTGGAAAAGCTGATCGGTTGAAGGGTCGGCTACGGCCTACAGGTGCTCGGGAGCCACTCTTACGAGCACCTTTCCAAAGCTCTCCCCGCGCATGAGTCTGCAATACGACTCCGGCGCGTGGGCGAGCCCTTCCGTGAGGTCCTCACGGTAGTGAAACAACCCCGCGCGTATCCAACTCCCCACCACTTTCTCGAGCTCGGGCAGGCGGTGCAGGTGATCCTCGACCAGGATTCCCTGCACGGTGGCCCGCGAGCTCAGCAACGAAGAGAACGATGAGCCGGCGCTGTAGGCTTCCCTCATCCCGCTCAACACTACACGGGCGTGCGGAGCGAGATGCTCCAGAGCAAGCGCCAGAACCTCGCCGCCGACGGTGTCGAAATAAACATCCACTCCATCGGGACACGCGCCACTCAGCTCAGTCGCGAAGTTGGAGGAGTGCTGTTCGATGCAGGCCGCAAAACCGAGCTGCCCCAGCGCGTACTCACATTTCTCGCGTGAGTTTGCAATTCCAACTGCGCGCGCTCCCACGATGCGCGCTGCCTGACCGGCCGTCGATCCAACCGGACCCGTTGGATCCGATACCAGCACCGTCTGGCCGGGCCGCGGCTCGCCCTCATAGATGAGCCCGGTGTAACCCAGCAATCCCGGTAACCCCAGCACGCCCAGTGCAGTTGAGATGGGCGCCTTGCCCGCATCCAGCCGGCGCACGCCCTGCCCGCTCGACAAGGCAAACTGCTGCCAGCCGTTGCGGACCACCACAAACTCACCGGGCCGATGCTCCGGGTGGCGCGACTCCAGGATCTGGGCCACGGTCTCCCCGCCCACCACATCTCCCGCGTTCAGGCGAACCGCCGGATCAATGGACAGGTACAGGGTTCGGGATAGAAATTGACCGGGTCCCGGGGTCGGGACCGCGGTCGTATCCGCACCGAAATTCTCAGGCCGCGGCAGTCCGACCGGTGGCACAGCTGCGAGAATTCGGTGGTTGCGGTCGCCGGCGTCGTGCATGACTTTGCGCCGCCTGTGTCGATCAGAGCTGGCTGAGAACGTGCTCCGCTGAGGACACCTTGAACTGGCCCTTCTCCTCGACATCCACGTTCTTGGCCACACCATCCTGCACGAGGATCGCGAAGCGCTGGCCGCGCGTGCCCATGCCGAATCCGCTGGCATCCATCTCGAGGCCGAGCGCCTTGGCATAGTCGCCATTACCGTCAGCCAACATCAGGATCTTGTCGCCGACATTGGCGGACTTGCCCCAGGCGTTCATGACAAACACATCATTCACGGCCATGCAGGCGATCGTGTCCACGCCCTTGGCGAGAATCTGGTCGGCCAGCTGCACAAACCCGGGCAGATGCTTCGCATCGCAGGTGGGAGTGAAAGCGCCCGGAACGGAGAACAGTACGACCTTCTTTCCCTTGAACAGCTCGTCCGTGGTCACATCTTTGGGCCCGTCCTTGGTCATTGTCTTGAGCTTGCCCGCGGGCATGCGGTCGCCGGCCTTGATTGCCATCTGCTGATCTCCGGTTGATGTAGAAAGAGGCCGGAAGATTACTCCTCCGGCCTCTTATAGGTGAACGTCTCCGGATCCCCCGTATATAGGAAAGGGGTCCGAAGGCTCAGTTCCTTACGCCTGCTTGGCGTGCAATGACCACAGCTCGGCGAGACGCTCCAGGTTCGCATCGCCCTTGACCGCCTTGAAGGTCTTCACTGCGTCATCCTTCTTGCCGGTCTTCAGCTGAGCGATACCGAGCAACAGGCGCGCCTCGGCATCGTTCTTGACACCACCCTTGGTCACACCCTTGTTGAGCTGGTCCAGGGCCTTGTCGTACTGCTGGTAGCCCAAGTAGGCAATTCCTACGCCGACATTCTTGTCGCCCGTGGGGCTGCTGTTGGCGTCCGCCTCGACCTTCGGCAGCGTCGCTTGGTCTGCCGCAGCCGCCTTCTTGGCTGAATCCAGCAGACGCTGGTTCTTGTCCTTCTGGCGAGTGTCGGCGAATACGCCCTTCTGCAAGCCCTTCTCGAGGATGTGCTGAGCTTCGCCAGGATTACCCTGCTCGATGGCCAGCTGGGCCATCTCGGTGTAATCCGTGGGGTCCTTCAGTACATCGAGCTCGGTCATCAGGCGATAGACCTGCAGGGTGTTCCGATCACCGAGGTTCGGGGCGCTGCGCACCGAGTACAGCAGGTTCTGCCAGTACTCAGGCTTCGGGTGGTACTCGACCAGGCGCTCGAGCTCCTTGGTCGTGCAGTCGGAATCGTTCAGCTTCACGCAGGCGCTGAGGGCGAGCTGCAGGGGCTCATCCTTCGGCGTCTGGCCGGCCTTGATCTGCTGCGCGATGATGTCGTCGTAGAACTTGAGGGTGCCCTTGTAGTCGCCCTTCAGATAGTACGACTGCCCGACGAGGGTCTTCATCTCATCATCGGCAAAGCCGCCCTTGATGGCGCGGTTGCCGTACTCGATGGCCTTGTCGTAGTTCTTGAGCTGGTAGTTCATCTGCGCCACGGCCTTGATGCGGCCGGGCACTTCCTTCTCATCCAGGAAGCCGTCGTTGATCTCGGCCTCGAAGTACTTGGAGGCTTCCGGGTAATTGTTGGACTTGGCATAGGCCACGCCGGCCAGCTCATTGATGATGTGCTGATCGTACGGAGTCTTCTTCGGGTTACCTTCCGCTTCCTTCAGCTTCGCGATCGCCTCCGGAACCTGCTTTTTCCCCAGGGCCTCCTGCGCCGCCTTGAGGGCCGGTGCCAGCTCTTTGCTGACCTTGTTCTTGTCTTTCTCTTTGTCGGCAGCGAATGTCGGGCTACCCGACAGCAGCACCGCAGAGGCCGCTACCATCGCAACGCCCATAACCAGTCGCTTCGTAATACTGTTTACTTTCATCGTGTGGATCCGTTAATCGTGGAACTCGGATGTGTTAACAAAGCCGATCTTCTTCATTCGGTTCCGCTGGGCCGCGGCCAGGACCTTCGCCACATAGTCGTACTTGGCACGACGGTCGGGGCGCAGGTGGATTTCCGGCTGCACGTCCTTCTTGGATTCCTCACCGAAGTAGCCTTCCAGCTGACCGAGGCTCTGCACCACGGTACCGTTCCACACAACCGTCCCGTCGAAGTCGATCTCGAGGTCGATCACCTCGGGACGCTGATCCGGCGGCGGCGGATTGTTGTTCTGGGGCATGTCGAGCTTCACCGCATGGGTCATGATGGGAAGCGACACGATCAGGGTTACCAGCAACACCAACATCACGTCGATCAAAGGCGTGGTGTTGATGTCGCACATCACACCGCCGCCCGCATTACCAACCTGCATTGCCATTTTGTTTGCTCCTCCCGGTCAGCCGGGGCCGCGGCCGAGGCCGTGGTCGGGTTCCGTGAGGAAGCCCACCTTCACGATGCCACCGCGCTGAATTGCGTACAGCACCCTTCCGACCGCCTCGAACTTGGCGTCCTTGTCGGCGCGGATGTGCACTTCCGGCTGCGGCTTGATGACCGCGGCATTCTTGATGTTCGCAAGCAGATCGTCCTTGTTGGGCATCCGCTTGTCGTTCCAATAGATGGTGCCTTCCTTGTCGATCGCCACCGTGATGTTTTCCGGCTTGGTCTGCGTCGGAATGTTGACTGCCTTGGGCAGCTCCACCTTCACGGTCTTGTTGATGACTGGAATCGTGATCAGGAAGATGATGAGCAGAACCAACATGACGTCGACCAGCGGCGTCGTGTTGATGTTATTCATCACCTGCTGTTCTTCGCCGGACCCGCCGACTTGCATTGCCATACTGCTTGATCCTCAAAAGGCTTTCCGGCGGCCTCGAGGCGGCGCACCGGAAAGCGTTGTGACTCGAAGAGCGCTTACTTGCGAATGGCAGCAGCAGGAGCCGCGGCAGGACGCGCACCGCCGGACTCGCTGGCGCCAACGCGGGCACCGCTTACGAGATAGGCATGCAGATCGGCGGCGAAGTTCCGCAGGGCGTCCTGGATGGCCTTGTTGCGGCCCAGCAGCCAGTTGTAGCCCATGACCGCGGGAACGGCAACGAACAGACCGATGGCGGTCATGATCAACGCCTCACCGACGGGACCGGCCACCTTGTCGATGCTCGCCTGGCCGGCGATACCGATGCCCACCAGTGCGTTCAGAATGCCCCAGACGGTGCCGAACAGTCCGACGAACGGAGCCGTCGAACCCACCGTTGCGAGCAGACCGAGGCCGGAGTTCAGCTTGCTGTTCACCTGATCGACAGCGCGCTGCAGCGACATGGTGATCCACTCGTGCAGGTCGATGCGGTCCGTCAGGCGGCCGTCATGGTGCGAAGCGGCACGCAGACCGTCCTCGGCAACCAGGCGAAAGTCGTCACCCTTCTTGAGACGCTCCACGCCGTCCTTGATCGAAGGGGCAGTCCAGAACTGCTTCTCCGCGACGCGCGCAGATTGCTTGAGCTTGCGCTGGTCCCAGAGCTTGGTGAGGATCACGTACCAGGATGAGAGCGACATGATCGCCAACAGGATGAGTACGGAGCGGGCGATCGGGTCGCCACTGGACCACATGGCGCCAAGGCCGTATGGGTTATCGGTGCTTGCGGTTGGGGCTTGATTTTCCATAGTTTCCTCGAATCACAAAACCGGGACATGGCCCGGCATCTAATAGTCGTTTTAGTTTCGGAGCTGGAACTTGATGCGGAATCCAAAGCAACCGGCAACAGGGTTCCCGTCCTCGGTCGCAGGCTTGTAACGCCCGCTGGCGGCTTTTGCCAGTTTCAATGCGCCTTCATCGAGCCGACTGATGCCGGAAGTCGTCTCGAGCTTCGGGTCTTCGGTCAGCTTGCCCTTCGTGTCAGTGCACACATGCACTGTCGCCGTGCCCGATTCACCGAGGCGCGCCGACGCCGACGGATAGTAGTCGTCGGTCGACGGGAAGTTCTTTCCGGGGCCACCGGCGACGCGGACGGCCTGATGGGTCGGGACCGGCGGCGGCGGCGGCGCCACAACATGCTGGTTAGTCGTGTCTTGGATGGCCGTTGTCTGGGTTTCAACCGGCATGTCGATCTGTACATCCGGCGGCGGCACTTCCACCGGCGGCCGTTCCATCTGCGGCGGCGGCGGCGGCGGCGGCTGGTCCTGCTGCTTTACCTCGTCGATGACGGCGGTCTGCAGCGGGGGGGCGACCAGCTCGATGGCCCGACGTGCGAGTCCGGTAGCCAGTGCCCAGGCGATGAGGATGTGGAGGCCGACAATCGCAAACAGTACGACTGTTCGGCGTGTAAAGAAATTAGAGTCGTGTACGTATGCTGCCATGAGTTGATGCGGCGTCGTCGCTGTTACATTTCCAGATTAATTAACGGATCCAATCGTGAGCAGCGCAAAGTAACTGGCTTTGTCGCGCCCTGCAAGATGTCGGACCCGGCCCCTGGCCCGCCGGCCATTCGACCGACGTGCTCATTCATACATGCAATGCGGGCGCGCGCAGCCTGCCGGGCTGACGCACGCTCGACTTTTATGTCCCCCTGAGTAGTTCGATGATTGCGACGTGCGCTTGCAGAACGACGACACGCTTTACCGTGCGCGTTTTTGAATTCCTGCTCAACTCTAACCTCTGCAAAGTGCACTGACAACTCCGCCTAAGCTCAAGAATTACCACGGGGTGCGGTCACCGCACCTGTGGAGGCACTCCCTACCAGAAAAGCGTATTTCGCAAGTACACCGGCCGTGGTGTACGGCTTCCGTGGTTTCCATGCAGCCCGCCTGCGCCGCAGTTCCGCGGCGGACAAGTCCGCATGTATGGTGCGCTTGACTGCATCGATGGTCACGACATCCCCGTTGCGTAACAGCCCAATGGGTCCGCCGACCGCAGCCTCCGGGGAGATATGTCCAACCACGAACCCGTGGCTGCCACCCGAAAACCGTCCGTCAGTAATCAACGCCACCTTATCCCCTAGCCCGCGGCCCATGATGGCACCCGTCGGGCTCAGCATCTCGCGCATTCCGGGACCTCCCTTGGGTCCCTCTTGTCTTATCACCACGACATCCCCCGCACGTACCGTGCCGTCGAGGATGGCCTGGGTCGCACGTTCTTCCCCTTCGAAGACCCGTGCCTTACCGCTGAACTGGAGGCCTTCCTTGCCGGTGATCTTGGCGACCGCGCCTTCCGGCGCCACGTTCCCGTACAGGATGACGAGATGGCTGTCTTTCTTCAGCGGATCGGACAGCGGCCGCACGATGTCCTGTCCAGCAAGATACATGCCCGTGTGGGCGAGATTGTCTCCCAGTGTCCGGCCCGTGACGGTCAGACAATCCGCGTGCAGCAGGCCCGCATCCAGCAGCATTTTCATCAATGGTTGAATGCCGCCGATCGCAATCAACTCCGACATCAGATAACGCCCGCTGGGCCTGACATCGGCCAGCACCGGCACGCGTTTGCCGATGCGCGTGAAATCATCCAACGTGAGCTTTACGCCCGCGTCGTACGCAATCGCCAGCAAATGCAGCACGGCGTTGGTTGAGCCGCCGAGCGCGATTACCACGCTGATGGCATTCTCGAAAGCCTTGCGAGTCAGGATGTCGCGCGGGCGAATCCCTTCCTTTACCAACTTCACAACCGCTTCGCCGGCACGCCGGCTGTCAACGCGTTTGTCGTCACTGACAGCTTCCTGCGCGGAGCTGCCGGGCAATGAAAGTCCCAACGCTTCCAGCGCCGAGGCCATGGTGTTGGCCGTGTACATTCCGCCGCAACTGCCGGGTCCGGGAATTGCGGTGCGCTCCACTTCCTGCAACTGCTCGTCGGAAATCTTACCGGCCGCGCGCGCACCCACCGCCTCGAAAACCGAAACGATGTCTCGCCGCTGTCCCCCGGGACGAATCGTGCCCCCGTAGACAAAGACCGCAGGACGGTTCAGACGCGCCATTGCCATCGCGCAGCCGGGCATGTTCTTGTCACAACCGCCGATGGCGACGAAACCATCAAAGCCCTCGGCTCCGACTACAGTCTCGATGGAATCGGCAATCACTTCGCGCGACACCAGCGAGTAGCGCATCCCGGGCGAGCCCATGGAGATGCCATCAGACACCGTGATGGTGTTGAACAGGACAGCCTTGCCGCCGGCTGAGTCCGCGCCGCTGACAGCCTCGCGCGCGAGCTCGGCGATATGCATGTTGCAGGGAGTGAGGTTGGCCCAGGTGGAGGCAATGCCGATCTGCGGCTTGCCGAAATCAGCATCCTGGAAACCCACAGCGCGCAACATCGCGCGTGAGGGTGCCTGCTTGATTCCATCAACCACGAGCCGCGAGCTGGCCCGTGCGTCCACTTGTTTTTTCTTAGCCGCCATTACCGCCCGAAAAACCTTCCCAGTCCTTAAAGCTTAAAGTACTTCCATCCCGGTTGGCCAGCCAAGAGTACTACGGATCGGGGGCGGGTTTGGATTTCTGCAAGGGTTGTTCGCATTATGACCACACGCCAACACCCCGTCTCAGGGATAACCTTAGCCCACGCGCGAACGAATGAGTCGGTATAGAGCGCGTATGCATTGTGCCTCGGCGCCGACGGGGCGCCCGGGACGATCCTTGGCATTCCAGGCGTACAGATCGATGTGCAGCCAGGCAGGAGTTGCCGTGACAAAGCGCTTGAGGAACAGGGCTCCGATGATCGAGCCGGCGAATGGCGCGGCCGAGACGTTGCTCAGGTCGGCGATCTTGCTCGTGAGCTCGTCATCGTAGCCGGCCCACAACGGCAGCGGCCAGATGGGATCGGCCTCCTCGTCGGCGCTGACACGCAGGGCCGCGAGTAGACTCTCGTCCGTTGAAAATGCCGCGGGAACCTCCGGCCCCAGCGCCACGCGCGCCGCGCCAGTCAATGTTGCCAAGTCGATGAGCAGCTCCGGCCGCTCAACATCCGCTTCAGCCAGCGCATCGGCGAGGACCAACCTGCCTTCCGCATCGGTGTTGCCAATCTCCACACTCAATCCCTTCTTGGAGCGCAACACATCGCTGGGTCGGTAAGAATTGCCATCGACGCTGTTTTCCACAGCCGGGATGAGAACACGCAGTTGTACCGGCGCGTCGAGCTCCATGAGCATTCGCGCCAACCCCAGCGTGCAGGCGGCACCCCCCATGTCTTTCTTCATGAGCAGCATGCCGGCGGAGGGTTTGATGTCCAGGCCGCCCGTGTCGAAGCACACGCCTTTGCCGACGAGGGTGATCTTTGGGGCGTCCGCCCTGCCCCAACGGATATCGATGAGTCGGGGTGGCCGGGGACTACCGGCTCCGACACCGCGTATCAGGTGGAAGTCTCGTGCGAGCAACTCCTCGCCCATGATGACGGTGCTGCGCGCCTCAAAACGCCTGGCGAGATCGGTGGCCGCGGTCGCGAGCTCCTCCGGCCCCATGTCGTTGGCGGGTGTGTTGATTAAATCGCGTGCAAACGAGGTACTGGCGGCGGCCGACTCCGCATAGGCGAGATCGGCCTCCTTCGGGACAACGAGAACCGCACGTGGTGCCGTCGGCGCAACAGACCTGTAACGCGTCATGCGGTACGAGCCCATCAACCAACCGAGCACCAGATGGGTGGCTGCGTCCCCATGGAGTTCGTTGGCAACGTGGTACGTATACGCAGGAAGCCGGTCCGACAATCCCGCGACGTGCCAGACCTTCAACTCTCCAACCGAGCGCAGTGAGCCCAACCCCACGACTGCGCCGCCGACGGCGCCATCGGGACCGGGGAAGGCCAGCGCCCGGTGTTTTTCGGCCTGGAATGCATGCGCGCGAATCCAGCTCGCCACGGGAGCAGGCTGCTGGGTCAACCAGCGCGGAAGCTCGGACTCAGTGAGAAACCACAGCGGCAGACTGCCCGCGGCGTCTGCGGTCAACAGCTTTTCTTGCATGAGGCGGCAGCTTACCAATGTCGGGCCGCTGCCACGACCGCGCGTTCCGGCACGCTGCGGTAACGCAGTCGCACACGAGCATTCGCGTTGACAACTGCTCATCCATTGTGATCCTATCGAATGCTCTATTTCTTTCGCTTTGCAGCGTACCCGCACGAGTCTCAATGGCTCCAACGACAATCAGCATCGGGCTAGTACTTGTCGGACTTCCGCTCCTTCTTAGGGGCGCAAGGTGCGGGGCACTCGCGCACGCCTGACATACAACCGGGCACGAGCGAGCAAAGACACCAAAACCCCGCACCGGCCGACGCCGATGCGGGGTTTTTTTACGTTTGGCACATCTGGCCACCGGCCACTTTGGAGAGGGACGATGAAGCTTTATTCACAGAAAGACGTCGACAAAAAGGCACTCAAGGGTGCGCGCATTGCCGTGCTCGGTTATGGGAGCCAGGGCCGCGCCCATGCGCTCAACCTGAGCGACAGCGGCTTCGATGTCGTCGTGGGCGTCCGTAAGGGCGGCACAGGTTGGAAGAAGGCGAAGAAGGAAGGCCTCGCTGTCGCCGAGCCGATCGATGCGGTCGCCGACGCGGACCTCGTCGCGATGCTGGTGCCCGACATGGCGCAGAAATCCGTCTATGAGGGCGTTGAGAAGGGCCTCAAGAAGAACGCGACGCTGCTGTTCGCTCACGGCTTCAATGTCCACTTCAAGCAGATCAAGCCGCGCAAGGACCTCGACGTCGTATTGATCGCCCCCAAGGGCCCGGGCGACCTCGTCCGTCGCCAGTACCAGCAGGGCCGCGGCGTTCCATGTCTGATTGCGGTGTTCCAGGATGCCACCGGAAAGGCACATGCCAAGGCACTTTCCTACGCTCACGGAATCGGCGGTACCCGCGGTGGTGTTCTGGACACGACATTTGCCGAGGAGACCGAAACGGATCTGTTCGGCGAGCAGGCCGTCCTGTGCGGCGGTGCGACCGAGCTCGTGGTGAAGGGCTTCGAAACCCTCGTCGAAGCCGGTTACCAGCCGGAAGTTGCCTACTACGAGTGCATGCACGAACTGAAGCTGATCGTGGACCTGCTCCACGAGGGCGGCCTCACCAAGATGCACGAGTTCATCAGCGAGACCGCCAAGTACGGCGACCTGACACGCGGCCCACGCGTGGTGACCGACCGTACCAAGAAGGAAATGCGCAAGATTTTGAAGGAAGTCCAGACCGGCAAGTTCGCGAAGCAGTGGATCGAGGAAAACGCGAGCGGGCGTAAGGGCTACGACAAGATGCTGAAGGAAGATACGAACCGTCAGATCGAGAAAGTCGGCGCCGAGCTGCGTGCCCGGATGCCCTGGCTGAACGACCGACGCGCGTAACACGGAGCGTTACTTTGTAGGAGAAAGCTATGGTTCCCAATCCAGACCGTCTTTTGATCTTCGACACCACGCTGCGCGACGGCGAGCAATCGCCCGGCTGCAGCATGACCCAACCTGAGAAGTTGCGTGTCGCCCGCTCGCTTGCCGAGCTCGGTGTCGATGTCATCGAGGCGGGTTTTCCCGCGGCCTCGCGTGGGGATTGGGAATCGGTCAATGCGGTAGCGCGCGAGGTGCAGGGATCCATCATCTGTGGTCTCGCGCGCTGTAACCGGGAGGACATCGAGCTGGCAGCGAAAGCGCTGCGCCCGGCTCCCCAACACCGCATTCACGTCTTTCTCGCCACGAGCGCTATTCACCGCCAGTACAAGCTGAACATGGCCCAGGAGGAGATCCTGCGCACGGCCGTCGAGGGCGTGAAGATGGCGCGTGCGTTATGCGAAGACGTGGAGTTTTCGCCGGAGGATGCCTCCCGCACTGAGCTGGAGTTCCTGGCCCAGGTCGTGGAAGCCGCCATCGAGGCGGGTGCCAGCACGGTCAACATCCCGGATACGGTTGGATACACGGTCCCCGATGAGTTCGCGGAGTTGTTCCGCTACCTGCGCAAGAACGTCCGCGGCATCGATAAAATCCGGCTGTCCGTGCATTGTCACGACGACCTGGGGATGGCCGTTGCGAACAGCCTGACCGCGGTCGTCGCCGGCGCACGCCAGATCGAATGCACCATCAACGGAATCGGTGAGCGCGCGGGCAACTGCTCGCTCGAAGAAGTAGTCATGGCACTGAAGACCCGCGAGGCGTTCTTCAATGTCCGCACCCGAATTCAGACCACCCGCCTCTACCCCACTTCGCGGTTGGTTTCCAGCATCACCGGCATGCCCATTCCGCGCAACAAGGCGGTCGTGGGCGAGAATGCCTTCGCTCACGAAGCGGGCATTCATCAGCACGGCATGATGAAACATCACTCCACGTACGAGATCCTGCGCCCGGAGGATGTTGGACTGTCACGCAGCCATCTCGTGCTCGGCAAGCACAGTGGCCGGCACGCCTTCCGTGATCGCGTGAAGGAGCTGGGTTTCGAGCTGGACGAGGTGGAATTCAATCGCGTCTTCGAGGAATTCAAGGCGCTCGCCGACAAGAAGAAAGAGCTTTTCGATGGCGACATCGAGGCGCTCGTGCTGCGCGCGGAAGGTTCCGCCAGCGGGCCGTGGAGCCTGTTGGACCTCAGGACCGTCGCCGACAGCACGTCGCCTGCTCGAGCCACCGTCCGGCTGCAGCATGCCGACGGCCGGATCGTCGAGCGCAACGCCGAGGGTGACGGTCCAGTGGATGCGGCCTTCAAGGCGATCGAAGCCGCTACCGGCGTCAACCTCATGCTCCGAAAATTCGAAGTGCGTGGTGTGTCCGAGGGTGAGGACGCCCAAGGCGAAGCGGTCATTTACGTTGAATACAACCAGCGTAGCTATCGCGGCTCGAGTGTCAGCACGAACATCGTCGAGTCGAGCACAAAGGCATTTCTCGAGGTAATCAATCGCATCGAGCTGTCGCAAGCCGGCAGCCGGGCGCGTGATGAGCGGACGGGCGCGGCCCGCGTCGCTCAGGAAGCGGTTTGAGGACGAGGCCAATCATGAAGACACTGCGATGAGTAACACTGCGCAAACGATGTTTGAGAAGGTCTGGCGGCAGCACGAGGTGATCGCCGAGACAGCCGACACACCGGCTGTGCTGTACATCGACCTTCATCTCATTCACGAAGTCACGTCCCCCCAGGCGTTCTCAGTGCTTCGCGGGCGCGGCCTCCCCGTTCGCAGCCTGGACCGTACGCTGGCCACCATGGATCACTCGACGCCGACGCGGACCGAGCAGATTTTTGGCGGGGCTCCGATATCCATCGAGTCCGCCGCCAAGCAGGTTCGCGAGCTGGAGATCAACTGCGCGCAATTCGGAGTCGAGCTCCTCGGTCTGCGCCACAACCAGCGCGGCATCGTGCACATCATCGGACCTGAGCTGGGGATCACGCAGCCGGGTAAAACAGTCGTTTGCGGCGACAGTCATACCAGCACACACGGCGCCCTTGGCGCCCTGGCGTTCGGCATCGGTACGACTGAAGTCGGTCACGTGCTGGCCACCCAGTGTTTGTTGCAGCGTAAGCCGCGTACCTTCGCGTTGAATGTGTCGGGGCGCTTGCGATCCGGAGTAACGGCGAAGGACCTGATCCTGGCCATCATCGGCAAGATCGGTGTCGGTGGCGGAACGGGTTACGTCCTCGAATACCGTGGAGATACGATTCGCGGGCTCGACATGGACGAACGCATGACCATCTGCAACATGTCGATTGAGGCGGGTGCTCGCGCCGGCATGATTGCGCCAGACGAGACAACCTATCGGTACCTCGCGGGACGGCCCCGGGCACCACAAGGTGATGCCTGGGAGCGCGCGGTTGAGCGATGGCGCCAACTGCCGACCGAACCGGGCGCCCGGTTCGACAAAGAGGTGGATATTGATGCCTCCGTACTCGAACCGATGATCACTTACGGTACTAACCCCGGCATGGTCATCCCGATCACCTCCCCCATTCCCACGCGCCCGAACGACGCTGTGTTCAGCAAGTCACTGGCTTACATGGGACTCGAGCCCGGCGCGCCGATCAAAGATCAGCCGGTCAATGTCGTGTTTGTCGGTAGCTGCACCAATGGCCGCATTTCCGACCTGCGAAGTGCCGCTAACGTGTTGCGAGGACGCAAGATCGCCAAGGGCGTGCAGATGCTCGTCATCCCCGGCTCTCAGCAGGTTAAGAGGGAAGCCGAGGCCGAGGGCCTGCACCAGGTCTTCATCGATGCGGGTGCCGAGTGGCGCGAGTCGGGCTGCTCCATGTGCCTGGGTATGAATGGGGATCTGGTGCCGAAGGGTCAGTACTCGGTGAGCACCAGCAATCGAAATTTCGAGGGTCGGCAGGGAATCGGCGCTCGGACGCTCCTGGCAAGCCCGCTGACGGCTGCGGCCAGTGCCATTCGAGGACGCGTGACTGATCCTCGGGAGTTGATGTCATGAAAGCTATCCAGACGATCACGTCGCGAACGGTGGTGCTGCCGTCGAGCAATATCGATACCGACCAGATCATCCCGGCCCGCTTTCTCACGACCACCACCCGCGAGGGTCTGGGTCGCTCGCTGTTTGCGGACTGGCGCTACGATGTGCAGGGTACGCCCAAGGCCGACTTCGTCCTGAATCGCCCGGAGGCCCAGGGTTGCCACATTCTCGTTGCGGGAAACAACTTCGGATGCGGCTCGTCACGCGAACATGCGCCGTGGGCATTGTTGGATTACGGCCTGCAGGCCGTGATCAGCACCGAGATCGCGGACATCTTCCGTAGCAACTCGCTCAAGAATGGCTTTCTGCCGGTCGTGGTCGATCAGGCGACCAGCGACTGGCTGCTGACCAACCCGGGTGTGGAAGTCACGATCAACGTCGCGGAGACGACCCTCGCATTGCCGAACGGCACGCGCGTGAAATTTCCTCTCGAGGCGTTCTCGCGGTACTGCCTGCTGAACGGGGTGGATGAGTTGGGCTTTTTGTTGGACCGCCGGGCGCAGATTGAAACGTTCGAGCGGCAGCGGCAGATATGAAGGCACAGATTGCTGTTCTGGGTGGTGATGGCATCGGACCCGAGGTCATTGCCGAGGGGCTGCGATGTCTCGCGGCCGTGGCGGGTGCGTTCGGCCATGAGTTTACGACGGCCTCGTATGACTTCGGCGGCGCTGCGATTGACTCCACCGGCGACCCCCTGCCCTCCGACACGCTGAAGGGCTGCCTGGATGCGGATGCGGTTCTCCTCGGAGCAATCGGTGGACCGAAGTGGTCCGCACCCGATGCAAAGGTCCGCCCCGAGCAAGGGCTGCTGCGACTTCGCAAAGAGCTGGGCGTCTATGCCAACCTTCGGCCGGTGAAGCTGCATCCGTGCCTCGTCGGTGCATCCACGCTCAAACCTGAGGTGCTGGCCGGCGTCGACCTGGTGTTTGTTCGCGAGCTGACGGGTGGCATCTATTTCGGCGAGAAGCGGCGCAATGCGACCAGCGCGGTCGATGTTTGCACTTACACGGTGGAAGAAGTCGAGCGCATCACGCGGGTCGCGGCTCGTCTGGCGCGCCAGCGACGGCGCAAGCTGACTTCGATCGACAAGTCGAATGTGCTCGAAACATCCCGGTTGTGGCGCGAGGTGGCGAGCCGGGTCATGAAGGCGGAATTTGCCGACGTTGCGCTGGACCACGTGTTGGTCGATGCGGCGGCGATGCATCTGATTCGCCGACCCGGCGACTTCGATGTGCTGGTCACGGAAAACATGTTTGGCGACATCCTGACGGATGAGGCGTCGATGTTGGCAGGATCGCTCGGATTGCTGCCCTCCGCGTCCCTGGGCGATGGCAAGCGAGGTTTGTACGAGCCCATCCACGGTTCTGCGCCGGACATTGCCGGGCGCGGGATTGCCAATCCCATCGGCACCATCATGAGCGTTGCCCTGCTGCTGCGGCATTCGCTGGAGCTGGTGAAGGAAGCGGATGCCCTGGAGGCGGCAGTGGGCCGCGCCCTCGAGGCCGGCGCTCGGACACCTGACATCGCCGGCAAAGGCGAAAAGACCGTCAGCACCCGGGAAATGGGTGACGCCGTGTTAACGGCGCTGCAGGGAGACTAACAACCGGTGGGGCGCTTCACTCGCGTTGGCAAGTGAAGCGCCTAGCCACTTCAGCCGTTGGCTGCCTTTGGCACTGATTCCAATACGCGGGCAACCCGCTCCAGGCCCGCAGCCAGATCGCGCTGCAAGTCTTCCAGCGCTTCGATACCCACTGACAAACGGATCAACCCGTCCGCCAGGCCGGCCTTCTGCCGTGCCACCGGATCCATCGCTGCGTGAGTCATCGTAGCTGGGTGAGCCACGAGGCTCTCGACACCCCCCAGCGACTCAGCCAGAGAGAAGCACTGCAGATCGCAGACGAACTCTCTAACCGCGTCATGACCGCCTTCCAGCTCCAGGGTCACAATGGCTCCGTAGCCTTTTTGTTGGCGACGTGCGATCTCGTGCCCTGGATGACTCGGCAGCCCCGGGTAGTAAACCTTTTTGACGTTCGGCTGCTGCTGCAACCACTGCGCCAATGCCTGCGAGTTGCGGCCGTGATGATCGAGGCGCGCATGCAACGTGCGTAAACCCCGCAACGTCATGAAGCTGTCGAACGGTGCCCCAGTCACACCCAGACAATTGGCCCACCAGACCAATTGCTCGTGCAGTGCTTTGTCCTTCGCTACAACCGCACCGCCGACCACATCGCTGTGGCCGTTCAGGTACTTCGTCGTTGAGTGCAGAACCAGATCGGCGCCAAGCGATAGGGGCAGCTGCCAGGCCGGTGACAGGAACGTGTTGTCTACAACAGTGATCGCACCAGCAGCCCTGCCGAGCGCCGTGACCTTCTCGATATCAGTTATACGCAGGAGCGGATTGCTCGGCGTCTCGATCCACAGCAGGTTGGCCGGCTTGGAGAGCGCGGCACGGACCGCGGCCTCGTCGCCGAAATTAATGAACTCGACCTGCCGCTCGCCGCGCTTTCTCCACGCTTCGAACAGACGATACGTTCCACCGTAGCAGTCATGCGGAGCGATGATCCGGCCACCGACTGGGATCAGATACCCGACGAGAGTGATCGCAGCCATTCCCGTGGCCGTGATGACACCGCCGACGCCGCCTTCCAGCTCAGCGATTGCTGATCCGAGCAGATCGCGAGTTGGATTGCCCGAGCGGGTGTAGTCGTAGCTGCGTTTTTCGCCAAAACACTTGAAGGCGAAAGTCGAAGTCAGATGAATCGGCGGCACGACGGCGCCCGTGGCGTCGTCGGATTCCAGGCCTGCACGAACCGTCTGAGTAATCTGGCTGGTGCGGTCGCTCACGAGACGCTCTCCAGTGCCACAGTAAATATCCGGCGCAATTGTTCAGTCTCCTTCAGGAAGGCATCGTGGCCGTAGATCGAGGAAATTTCGTGCAGCCGGGCAGCGGGCAGGCGCGCAACCATTGCGCGCATATCCGCCAGCGGCACCAACTGATCCTCGCGGACCGCGACGGCCGTCGTCGGTACGAAAATGCGAGCCGTGTCCACCCGATGCAGATCAATGGACTCGGACAAACACAAGAACGCTTCGGGGCGGTAGCGCGACGCATAGTCGCTTCCGCGCGCAAACAGGTAGCTCTCTACCGGGAATACGAAGCGCTCACCATCCAACGCGGGCTCGCCATTGAAGCGAGCCGCGAATTCTTCTGTGCTGCGATACGTCGACATTGCGAGTGCGCGGGCGAGCTGGACGCCCTCCTTCGGGCGGCCGCAATCAACTGCAAAGCGCAGGATTTGCCGCTGCACGCTGCGCCAGGCGGTGGCCATCGGGTTGGCCCGATCGGCGGCGCCGATGACCAACAAGTGACCCACACGCTCCGGGTACAACTCGCCGAAGGCCAACGCAACCATGCCGCCGTAGGAACCGCCGACGATGGCATGAAGTGACTTGATGCCCAGGTGATCAATGACCCGCAGCAGCACGTCCGCCTGGTCGTAGCTCGAAATGCTCGGGAAGGTGGCGCCGGGCTCGGGGCCGGTGGTGTCGCCGCTGCCGCCCAGGTAATCGAAGCTGAGAATTCTGAACCGATTGACGTCGAGCGGGCGATCGGGACCTGCGATCTGCGACCACCACTCCTGGCGAGGATCGTCGGCCAAACAAACGTGACGGCCGCCGGAGATACCACCCACTGCGCACACAACAGGTGCGGTTGTTGGACCTACGAGTCGCCAGGCAATTCGAACGTTGGAGAGCTTGCCGCCGTGACGGAGGGAAATCTCGCCGGAGACCTCGAAGGTACCTTCGCGAACGGTGATGTCCGTGGCGAGCGCGACGAGAGTATTTGCCGCGGGCACAACAGCGGAAGACACGCTGCGTCGCTGCGTGACAGGCAAAGATTCAAGTGTGGCGTTCATCAAAAGCTCCGCAAACCATGGCACGGTCTCACCGGCCTCCTGCGGAGCGCCCACCCATTACGGGCGGGTTGTCTACGTCCTACCCCGAACTGCCAGGACGGCAGGCCGAAGCTACGTAAACCGCTCATCTGTCGATACCTACCGTCGCCGGTGATATCGCAGGAGTTGGCACCTTTCCAGGGTGGTTGAGCCTGGCGGTTGCCCCGACGTCTAAGGGCCTTATCCCTCGGTCGGTCTCGATGAGTAGGCGAAGTGTATTGCGGGGCTCACGGACCCGTCAAGGCGCCAGGGGCGACCTGGAACGCCGTTCACGCGGGAATTTTGTCTGCCTGGTCATTGGTTTGCGGGCCCGGCAGCCCTGAGGACTTATGGGCGACCCGCCGGAACGTCTGCGGCGGATGGCCGAATTTACGGATGAAAGCCCGCCGCATGCGCTCGGGGTCGGCGAACCCGGTCTCGCGTGCGACCACATCAATGGCGTGCCGGCTCTCCTCCACCAACGACTTGGCGGCCTCGACCCGCAGGCTCTCAATCGCCTTGGCCGGCGACTGCCCGGTCTCGGCCCGGAAGGTCCGGCTGAACTGCCGTGAGCTCAGGTTGGCCACCTCGGCCAGCTCGCCCACCGACAAGGTCTTGCGCAGATTGCGCTTCGCATAATCCAACGCGAGCTGGATCCGATCCGACTTCGACTCCAGCTCCAACATGGCCGAAAACTGCGACTGCCCGCCGGTACGGCGGTGATACACAACCATCTTTTGAGCCACGGACTTGGAGACCTCAAATCCCAGGTCCGCCTCCACCAGGGCGAGCGACAGGTCAATGCAGGCTGTCATTCCCGCGGAAGTCCATACATTTCCATCTGTGATGAAAATGCGGTCTTCTTCGACTCGGATCGCAGGGAACCGCCGCTGGAGATTGCGTGCACTCGCCCAGTGCGTGGTTGCGCGACGTCCATTCAACAAGCCCGCCGCGGCCAAAATGAATGCGCCGGTGCAGATGCTGGCCGTGCGCCTGGAAGCGCCTGCTGCTTCGGATACAACCCTGACCAACCCTTCCGAGGGTGTCACAACACCGATGTCTCCGGTGACGATCAACGTATCAAACACAGGATCAGTCAGCTTTCGCGTCTCGACTTCAATTCCGGACGATGAGGCCACGCGGCCGCCCTGCTCGGAATACAGCGCCACCTCGTACGTGGGGCGGCTGGCAAAAAGATTGGCGACCTCAAATACGCTGGCAGCCGCCAGGTCGAGGATCTGAAAGCCGGGGAATACGACGAGACCCAGACGCTTCATTATTGTGTCCCAAAAGGCGGTAAATACGTCATTCCAGACACAAGGTAGGCGCCCACACTGTTCCCAGTCAAGCGGAACATTGGGAGAACGAGATGACGACTACAACCAGCCAGGGCACTGCCCTGATCACCGGCGGATCTTCCGGAATCGGCGCAGTCTACGCGGAGCGGCTCGCCCGTCGTGGCTATGACCTGATCCTGGCAGGGCGCGACCCGCAGCGACTCGAGGCCCGGGTGGCCAAGCTGCGCAGCACCGGGCGCAAAATCACCACCATTGCGGGTGATCTGACCAACCGCGCCGATGTGCAGGCGATTGAGCAGCGACTACTGACCGACCCCTCCATCACTTTGTTTCTGAACAATGCGGGTCAAGCGGTACTCACACCGTTGGTGGATTCAGACGCGGACAAGCTCGACGAGATGCTCGAAGTGAACGTCATGGCGTTCACACGGCTCGCCATTGCTGCCGCGAAGGCATTTTCCAAGCACGGTCGCGGCACGCTCATCAATATTTCCTCGGCGGTCGCACTGGCGCCTGACATGTTGAATGGGGTTTACAACGCCTCGAAAGCCTACGAGCTGAGCTTTACTCAGGCGCTGCAAATCGAGCTCGCGGGCAAGGGCGTGCAGATCCAGGCAGTGCTCCCCGGCGCTGTCGCCACGGAGATCTGGGCCCGTGCCGGACGCCCGGTCGAGCAGCTTCCGCAGGAGATCGTGATGCCGGTCGAGTCGGCGGTGGATGCCGCGCTGGCTGGGCTGGACCAGGGTGAGCTGGTGACGATTCTGTCGCTCCCGGATATCGGAAATTGGGATGCGTTCCTGGCGGCCAGGAAGGTGCTCCGCCCCGGGCTCTCGCAGTCCACGCCCGCGCCCCGCTATTCGTCCAAGGCGACGCACTAGCGTTTGATCGCAAACCGCGGCGCCCATTTAGGCGCTGCGGCCCCCCCTGCCCAGCCTTGCGGGGCTCGTCTGTCTTTGTGCGTCCCAATGTGCTAACGTGATAGCGCGCTAGTACATTGGGACACCATGAAAAGCCACCGTAACGTCACCCCCCGCCAGGAAGCGCTCGCCGAGCGCAACCTGTACACCGCCCTCGCGGCGCTGCAAAAGCCCGAGGAATGCCGCGCTTTCCTGCGCGATCTGTGCACACCTGCCGAGATTCAGGCCATGGCGGACCGGTGGAGCGTCGTCGAGCACCTGCAACGTGAGCTTCCCTATCGGGAAATTCATCGCCTCACCGGTGTCAGTGTGACCACTATCGGTCGCGTAGCGCGCTTCCTGCAAAGTGGCAACGGTGGTTACGAAGTAGCCGCCCAACGAATGAGCAAAGGGGCATCCCGCCATGGATGAATTGCGTCTGAAGCTGGCAGTCCAGAAGTCAGGGCGTCTCACCGATCCCTCGCTCGACATTTTGACCCGCTGCGGCCTGAAACTGTCGCGGGGCAAAGATCAGTTGATGGGCTTTGGCGAGAACATGCCGTTGGATGTGTTGTTCGTCCGTGACGACGACATTCCCGATCTCGTCCAGGAGGACGTGTGCGACCTCGGCCTGGTGGGTCTCAACGTCCTCGAGGAAAAACGCCTCGAGCTGCGGGAGCGCGGTCACGCCGCCCGCTTCCAGATGGTTCGCACCTTGGATTTCGGCCGTTGCCGCCTGTCGCTCGCGGTTCCAGAAGGATTCACCTACGAGGGCGCCAACTCGATTCGCGGCAAGCGAATCGCAACGACGTATCCGTACTTGCTGCAAAAGTACCTCCGCGAGCGGGACATCGCCGCTGACATCGTGACCTTGTCCGGTGCCGTCGAGATTGCGCCCCGACTCGGTCGCGCAGACCTCATTTGCGACCTGGTCTCCACTGGCTCCACGCTTCAGGCCAACCACCTGCGCGAAGTTGAGACGGTGATGGAGAGCCACGCAGTCATCATTCGCACACCGCTGACACTGCCGCCCGAGAAGGATGAATGGGTGGAGCGCCTCATGATGCGGATCGATGGCGTGCAGCAGGTAAAGGAGAGCAAGTACATCATGTTGCATGCGCCACGCTCGGCGCTGCCTGAGATCCGCAAACTGCTGCCCGGCAGTGAGTCGCCGACGATCATTCCCTTGGATGGCTCGGACGACAAGGTCGCCATTCACGCGGTGTGCCGGGAAAACGTGTTCTGGGAGACGCTCGAGAGCCTGAAGAAGGCCGGTGCCAGCTCCCTCCTCGTCCTTCCCGTCGAGAAGATGTTGGCATGATCCGCATCCTCGAATGGGACAACCTCTCTGCGACGGATCGTGCTAGTGCGCTAGCCCGTCCAGCCCAGGAATCGCGGGCAGATATTGCCGCCGTCGCAGCCGAGGTCGTCAACACCGTTCGCCGCCAGGGAGACGCCGCTCTCTTTTCATACACCGAGCGATTTGATTCGGTGAAGCTGGAGAGCCTGGCTGTCTCTGCTGAGGAGTTTGCGCAGGCACGGAAATCGCTTACCCCACAGCAACAGGCTGCGTTGGAAACCGCGATCGCCAACGTTCAACGGTTCCACGCCGGACAACTTCCCCAGCCCCTCGCCGTAGAAACAGCACCTGGAGTTCGCTGCGAACGGATCGTCCGAGCCATCTCGACCGTTGGCCTATACGTCCCGGCTGGTTCGGCCCCTCTTCCCTCGGCCGTTGTCATGCTGGCCGTTCCGGCACGGATTGCGGGCTGCCCCAACCGGATTCTCTGCACACCTCCCGCTCGCAACGGCAACGCTAACCCGGCAGTGCTGGTGGCCGCTGAGTTGTGCGGCATCAAGACCGTGTTCAAAGTCGGTGGCGCACAGGCCATCGCGGCGCTCGCCTACGGCACACAGACGATTCCCAAGGCTGACAAGATCTTCGGCCCGGGTAACGCGTATGTGACCGCGGCAAAGCAACTCGTTGCCGCCGATCCCGCGGGCGCCGCTTGCGATATGCCTGCCGGCCCGTCGGAGGTGATGGTTGTTGCCGATGCCAACGCCAATGCGGAGTTCGTTGCGTCTGATCTGCTTGCCCAGGCGGAGCACGACACTCAGGCCCAGGCCATTCTCGTCACGTCATCGCGCCAGTTGGCTGAGGCCGTTAGCTCAGAGGTGGAGAAGCAAACAGCGCTGCTATCCCGGCGCGCGATTTTGCAGGTGTCTCTGGCGGCGAGTCGTTGCATTGTGGTTTCTGATATCGCCGCGGCTATTGAGGTTGCGAATCTGTATGCCGCTGAGCATCTCATTCTGGAGGTCGCGGAGCCCAGACAATGGCTGCCTCGTATTCAGAACGCAGGCTCCGTGTTTCTCGGGGCCTGGTCGCCTGAGCCGATGGGAGACTACTGCTCCGGTACCAACCACGTGTTGCCTACCTACGGCTACGCGCGTGCCTACAGTGGTCTATCGGTGCTCGACTTCGTCAAAGGCATCACCGTGCAGGAGCTATCGCCCGCAGGCCTGCAGGGTCTGGGACCTGTTGCTGTCGAGTTGGCTATGCTCGAGGGCCTCGATGCTCACGCCAGCGCAGTAACCCGCCGACTGGATGTGTTGAACCGCACGGCGCGCGCGGGAGCATCGTCGTGAGCTGGGTAACGCAACTCGCGCGACCGGAAATCGTTGCCCTGAAGGCGTACGAGCACGCCGTCTGGGAACCCGAACTCGAGCGCCTGCACGCCAACGAGCTTCCGTGGCGCTCATTCGCCGACGAGTCATCGGCCGGTTTGAATCGATATCCGGAGCCCCAACCCCGCGCACTGGTGGAGCGCCTCGCCGCACTCTACGACGTGGCTCCCAATTCGGTTCTCGTGGGCCGCGGCAGCGACGAAGCAATCGACCTGCTCGTGCGCGGATTCTGTCGCGCCGGCCAGGACAGCGTCATCATCTGCCCACCCACGTTTGGAATGTACTCCGTAGCCGCTCGCATTCAGGGCGCGAACGTCATCACGGTTCCGCTGCAAGCAGACGCCGGCTTCGCTCTCGACGAACGGGCAGTCCTGGAAAAGTGCACCCCTGACGTCAAGCTCGTCTTCCTCTGCTCGCCCAACAACCCAACAGGCAACCTGTTGAGTGAAGACTCCATCATCAGCCTCACCCGTGCCCTCGAAGGCCGGGCCGTTGTTGTCGTAGACGAGGCCTACATCGAATTCTCCGGCACCCAAAGCCTCGCCCGCAAAATCAACGTGCTTCCGCACCTTGCCGTCCTGCGGACCCTGTCCAAGGCATACGCCCTGGCAGGCGCACGCTGCGGCACCTTGATAGCAGACCCCGAGGTCGTGGCCTTACTCCGCAAGGTCATTCCACCCTACGCCATTGCTCAGCTCTCAATGGAGGCCGTTCTCAGAGTCCTCGACCCGGCCCAGTTGGCCGTCTCTAAAGAGCGGCTCGAGACCATTGTGTCCGAGCGGGGCAGAATGCTGGCAGCCCTCGGGAAGCTTCCCAACGTGACTCGCGTCTGGCCGAGCGCATCCAACTTCATGTTGGTTGAATTCGAGGACGTCCCCCTCGCCCTCGCTCGCTCACGGGGAGCCCGGCTGCTGATCCGTGACGTGCGCGGCTATCCGGGCTTGGGCCGCTGCCTGCGAGTAACCGTGGGCTCTCCGGAACAGAACAACCGACTCCTGGAAGCGCTCCGATGAGCACACCGGTGCTTTTTATTGACCGCGACGGCACGCTGGTCGAGGAACCGCCGGATCACCAGGTCGACTCGTTGAGCAAGATCCGCTTTATGCCGGGCGTCTTTGCCGCCCTGGCTGAATTGAAGCGCCGCGGGTTCCGGCTGGTGTTGATTTCCAACCAGGACGGCCTCGGGACCGCCTCGTTTCCCCGGGAGGCCTTTGAGCAATCCCACAACTTCATTCGGACGGCGTTCGAATCGCAGGGCATTACATTCGAGCGAGAATTTATCTGCCCCCACTTTCCGGGTGACGAGTGCGAATGCCGCAAGCCCAAGACTGGCCTCGTCCGCGACTTCATGCGTGACGGGGATATCGACCTCACGAACAGCGCGGTGATAGGCGACCGCGAAACCGACCTCGAGCTTGCGCGAAACCTGGGCATACGCGGCTTGCGCGTGTTGCAAAATGGCACCGACGCGGAGACCTGGGGAGCCGTCGTGGCCGCACTGAGTGAACGTACGGCAGTTGTCGAACGTCGCACCAAGGAGACCCAGATCAACGTCCGCGTGGGTCTAGATGCCACATCACCTATCCAGGTATCGACCGGCATCGGCTTTTTCGATCACATGCTGGAGCAACTGGCGAAGCACGGCGGGTTTGCCCTGGAACTGACCTGCAAAGGCGATTTGCAGATCGACGAGCACCACACCGTTGAGGATTGTGCTCTCGCGCTCGGCGAGGCGTTGCGTAAGGCACTCGGGAGTAAGATCGGGATTGCGCGTTACGGCTTCCTGTTACCCATGGACGAGGCCGAAGCCAAAGTCGCCATCGACCTCTCGGGTAGAGCCTATGCAGTGTTTGAAGGACGCTTTGGGCGCGAGCAGGTCGGCGGCCTACCCACCGAGCTCGTACCTCATTTCTTCCACTCTCTCGCTGAGACGCTCGGAGCGGCCGTACACGTTGGCGTCACCGGCGAAAACTCCCATCACATGATCGAAGCGTCCTTCAAGGGCGTTGGTCGTTCATTACGGCAAGCCTTCAAGCGCGAAAGTAACGAGCTTCCATCCACAAAGGGAGTGTTGTAGTGGACGCTGTCATCATTGATAGCGGCGGCGCCAACCTCGCCTCGCTGCAATTCGCCTTTGAGCGGCTCGGTGCAAAGACCCAAGTGACTGCGGACGCTGACGAGATCCGGTCCGCGCCCCGGGTCATCCTGCCGGGCGTAGGCTCTGCCGGCGACGCGATGGCTCGGTTGCGCAGCAATCACGTGGCCGAATTGCTGCCGACATTGACGCAACCTGTGCTCGGAATCTGCCTCGGGATGCAGTTGCTGTTTGAGCGCTCAGAGGAAGGCGACACGGAGTGCCTGGGTATTCTTCCCACGTCGGTCCGGCGTCTGCAGCCTAAGGACGGTCAACCCGTCCCGCATATGGGATGGAATCAGCTCGCATTGGTTCGCGAGGATCCCTTGCTCGAGGGCATTACACCCAATGACTACGTTTATTTCGTACACAGCTTCGCGGCACCGGTTTCAGACGTGACACTGGCAAGCGCCGACTACGGATCGACGCTATCCGCCGTCGTCCGACGCGGCAATTTCTGGGGCACTCAATTTCACCCAGAACGATCTGCCCAGGTCGGCGCCCGGGTCCTGGCCAACTTCCTCAAACTGGCCTGAGGCCGATCCGCATGCTCCTCATTCCCGCCATTGACCTCCGCAAAGGCCGCACCGTCAGGCTCTTCCAAGGTGACTTCGCAGCGGAGACGCAATACGAGCTTCAGCCTCATGAGTTGTTGCTCAGATATCGTGGCTTCGGCGCGTCCTGGCTGCACGTGGTCGACCTCGATGGGGCCAAGGATGGTGCTCTCTCCAATCGTTCGATCATTGTCGCCCTCGCTTCCCAAAGCGTCGTGCGGTTGCAGGTTGGCGGCGGCATACGAAGCTCGACCACGATTGATGACCTGCTACAACAAGGCGTCAGCCGCGTTGTGATCGGGAGTACGGCTGTTGAACGTCCTGATGAGGTTAACGAGTGGCTCGTGCGTTATGGCCCAGAGCGAGTCTGCCTCGCCTTCGACATTCGCCTCGACGAGCACGGTGTGCCGCGCGTACGCACGCGCGGCTGGACCGAAGGCACGAACCTGAGCCTTTGGGACGCGATCGAGCGCTTCCCCGCTGATCGACTCAAGCATGTTCTGTGCACCGACATTGAGCGTGACGGCGCTTTAACTGGTCCGAACGTCGATTTATATCGAGAGGGCGTTTCCCGGTTTCCTCATCTCAATTGGCAGGCATCCGGGGGCGTCCGTGACGCATCAGACCTGGCAGCACTTGCGAAAACAGGCGTCGCCGGCGCCGTGAGCGGCAAGGCTCTGCTGGAAGAGCGAATCACTTCTGAGGAGTTGCGACCATTCTTGCAAGACGCATCATCCCCTGCCTCGATGTCCGCGACGGGCAGGTAGTCAAGGGCGTCCGCTTCCACGACCTCAAGGTTGTGGGCGACATCATGGAGTTGGCCGCGCGCTATCGCGACGAAGGCGCGGATGAGCTCGTCTTCTACGACATCACCGCCAGCCCACAAGGCCGGTCTGTTGACCGCGAGTGGGTCAACCGCGTTGCCCGCGTGCTCGACATCCCCTTCTGTGTCGCGGGCGGGATCCGCTCCGTGCAGGATGCCGAGGAGATTCTGAATGCGGGCGCCGAGAAGATCTCCGTAAATTCCCCAGCGCTGGCGAATCCCTCTCTCATCGATGCGTTGAGCGCGCGATTCGGCGCGCAATGCGTTGTCATTGGAATTGACAGTCAGTTCACCGCGGCCGGCTACCGCGCGTACCAAAACAGTGGTGACGCCAAGCACGCGCAGGAGTCCGGACGTGACGTATTGGAATGGGTACGTGAGGTTCAGGATCGTGGTGCGGGTGAGATAGTGCTCAACTGCATGGGGAGTGATGGCGTGCGCAATGGGTATGACATCGAGCAGTTGCAGAAAGTGCGCGACATCTGTCGCGTGCCGCTGGTGGCATCGGGTGGCGCGGGCGCCGTTGAGCATTTTCGTGATGTGTTCGCTGAGGCGCACGTGGACGCTGCGCTGGCCGCGAGCGTGTTTCACAGCGGAGCTATTGTTATTTCGGAGCTGAAGCGGGAGTTGCGAGCGGCGGGCATTCAAGTACGCCCCGCCGGCGCGGTCGGGGACGGGACATCGGCAAGTGGTGCGACAACGGCCGGTGCCGCTTCGGCACACAGCAGCACGCCTGGGCTAACCACCCGCGGTGGGACACTCACTAGCGGTTCGCACTCATGAACTCCGCTACCCCGCTGCGCCTGGCCGATATCGACACCCTCGATTTTACGAAGTCAGATGGCTTGCTGCCAGCGGTTGTACAGCACGCTGACACCGGCGCGGTGTTGATGGTTGGTTATATGAACGGCCAGGCCCTGCGCGAAACGATGTCCCGCCGCCATGTTGTTTTCTTCAGCCGCAGCAAGCAGCGTCTGTGGGAGAAAGGCGAAACCTCGGGCCACTTCCTCGAGCTCGACGAAATCCGCACCGACTGTGACCGTGACGCCCTGTTGGTCACAGCCCGCCCTCTCGGCCCCGTCTGCCACGAAGGCACTACCACCTGCTTCGGCAACGACCCCGTCACCAAAGCCGAGCGTTTCGCTTTCCTGTCAGCCCTCGAAGGCGTCATCGAAAAGCGCATCGCAGAAAGCCCCCAAGGCAGCTACACCGCCCGCCTCTTCGCTGAAGGCCCCAAGCGCATCGCCCAAAAAGTCGGCGAAGAAGGCCTCGAAGTCGCCCTCGCCGCAGTCGTAGAAACCGACGACAAAGTCATTTCCGAATCCGCCGACCTGATCTTCCACCTGTTAGTCCTACTCCGCAGCCGCGGCCTCTCCTTCCAATCCGTCGTCACCGAACTCCAATCCCGCCACGCCACCAAACCGTAACCAACACCCGTCTGTCATCCACGTCCGATTCGCACGCTTGACTACGCACGGTCACATCAAAAAGTCAACTAATAACTATTGACTCACGCTGCGCTGCCACCTAACATTCACTTCGCAAACCGCCACACCCGTAGGCGGGTACAAAAATCCCACCACCCGGGGCACGCCTCGACGTGGTGGTGTTTGTGTAAACACCTCATGAAAAAGACCGCAGATACCACCATGGAAGAGGTATGGCGAATCTTCTACTACGATTCAGATTCCTCAGGCGGCCGCGCATGGCATCCGGTCACTAAGAAAGTCATAGAACTGTCAGATCTACCACCCGCGAGAGCCCGCGCCCGCTTTCTCAGTGAGCTCGGGCAAAGGGATTTGATAGCACTTCGATGCGGACAGACCCGCTTTCGCGGCTGGCGCCTTTCGGAGCAATACTTGAGTCAGCTAACCCACGGACAATTGCGTCGTCCGGAAGCTGAAGACTACGAGTTGCGATTCGAACAAAAAGGCGTGGACATGCGAATAGGCATCGACGTCGCAACGCTGGCTCTCAATCATCACGTCGATCGGATTGTCGTCGTGGCGTCCAAGTAGTCATCACTCAAATCGGTTCGATGAACACCCACCCAGACCTGGTGGAAGACGCAGACTTCAAGCGGCACTATCCGACCGCCGCTTGAGAGCGACCGCAACATCCGCAACCGTCTATTGTCCGTTGCACAACTGATCTTCGCCTCCCAACATACCCCAGCCGGCACATCCCCCAGCGGGACATACTACCCACCACCCAGGATGCCCATCTTGACGTGGTGGGTTCTCTATGAAAACCACACTGGTCTCATAGTTCTCGAGAAAAGTTTGGCGGGAATTCCGGGTTGTTGGAGGAAGATGTCTGAGGGTCATTTTGACCCGGAGGCACGCTCGAGGGAGGATCCCGAATGGCGCCCGGTCTCACGATTCGCATCACCTGCCTGATGGCCTTGCTTCCAGGTGTTCTGCTCCTCGCTGGGGGACCAGCTCGAGCTGAGTCGACTCCTCCAACGGAAAACATGCCGTCGGTCACCATCGAGGCTCAGGCGGATCTCGAGAAGCGGGTGCAAACGTATGTGCGAAAGATCACTTCGAGCAGTCGGTTTCAGCGTGAATCTCTGGCGCGGTGGAACAAGGCGCTGTGTTTCGAGGTGGCCGGGCTGCCGAAACGGGATGCGGAGTTCATGGTCTGGCGCCTCACGAAAATAGCGCTCTCGGTAGGGGCACATGTACAAGCACGGGAGTGCACGCGGCGTAAGGCGAACTTCTATGTGGTTTTCACGCCTGATCCAGCCAAGACCTTAAAGTACCTGAAGTGGCATCCGAAACTACTGTTTGACTGCGATGCCAATATTGCTCAAATCAACAAGTTCCTCGCGGATTCCACACCGCTTCCGGTGCGGGTCTGGCACAACGGCTCAAACATCGGGCAACTTTCGGACTACACCGCCATGGCGGGCCTGGTGGATCTGGATATCAACGCGGGTCTGGAGGAGGCACCGACGATTTTGCGGTTGTTCACGCAGGCGGAAGGCTCCAGGCCCCAAGGCCTTTCTGCATGGGACCAGGCTTTCCTGAGTGCCACCTACCACACGGACCCGAAGAGCGTCGATCAGCGCGGCGCCATCGCGAGAGTGGTAGCGCGCGACCTCTTACGCTGACACCCCTTCGCGGTCGAATTTTTGCGCCGCTGATAGAGCCAAAGGCACAGTGCCAGCAACGTGCCGCCCGGAAGCAATAGCTCAATGAGCGCGTACGGGGCCAGTTGCCGAAGTGTGCTGAATACCCGCCGCGCCGAATTCATGTGAGCTCTCCGAATGTCCTGTTGACTGACCCCAGGACGTTCGAAAAACACCGGCTCGGACAAGTTTTTGACCGAAAAGAAATATTTCCGCGGGATGTCGCACCGGCGTCCGGTCCGGCGTCCTCGGCATCGCTAACGAGGCGACAGGGCGTTGGCTTTTGCGTCGGCGGTGGCGGCTTCTTCGTTGCGGCGGCGGGAGCGGAGGGAGTCGGCGATCAGGCGCCAAGCGGAGGCTTGAGCCTGCACGTCGCCAGTGGCGAGGGCTAACGCTTTGTGGCCCATGCTGTCGGCTTGGGAGTAATCACCCGCGGTGTAGCGAACGCGACCGAGCTCAATCCAGAGCAACGGGTTGTCCGGCTCTATGCGCATAGCGCGCTCGATCGTAGCGGCGGCGAGACCGAAGTCGCCGCCAGTCATCTGCTTGTGAGCTTGGGCAACCAGCGCGGTTGACGCGGGACCTAAGCGGTACTGCTTCGGAACCGGACGCTGAGGCTGCTCGCCCGCCGGCGGGGGCGCGGTCGGTGTCGAAGGAGCCGGTTGCGCGCTGCCGGAAGCGCCAGGGGCTGCTGGTGTCGGGGTGCCGGAAGGCTCGGGGAAGGCCGGTGGCGGTGCGCGTAAGGAGGGGCACGCGGTCAACAGCATGACCATCGCGGCAACCAGCAGTGTCGTCCGAATCAAAATCTCATCCCCTACGCCTCGAGTCGCATGCAGTTTACAAGAATGACAGACTCTGTACGGCCATGAACGGCGAAATCACCAGCCCCACTGCCGCGCGAGAAGCCCGATGGTTCTCGATTCCCGCGATGTTCGCAGCACTCATGTTTCTCGTTTTGATTATCAAGTGGTGGCCCGGCGCCGTGAACAGAGCGCAGGAGCCTTTCGGGTTGTCCCAGGTCATTGCCGGCGATCTCATCCTGGCATGGAAATGTTTCCTGCGTTGCGCGGTCGCCTATGTGTTGACTGCAATCGCTTTCGATTGGCTGACGCCCCTCCGCTGGAGAGACGCAGTCCTGATTGCGCTCGGCGCCCTGATCGCCGAGCTAACCGCGGAAGCCCTCACCGGCGCGTTATTCGGAGCCACGGCAGGGGTCGGTGTTCAACTCCTCGCATCTGCGATTGCTTACGCCGCGACAATGTCGATCAGCCTTTGGCTACTGCGACGCCGCCTGCCAATCATTCTCGACGCGTGAGTCCGATTCCACGTTTACCGGTATACGCGCTCGCCGGCAATCGTAAACTCAACTTTCTCGAAGCCGGGGAAGGGGGTCACCTTGCTGCACTTGGCGTAGCAGACCCGCAAGCCGAACACGATCGTCTGGGGCTCGGATACGTCCCAGCGTAGTTTTCGTACGAAATTGCACATGGCCGACGCAACGCGCGGCGGCGTATCCAGTTGTAGGAAGTCCGCCGAGTCAGGCTTTCCCGTCGCGTCTACCCTCAGCTGCATCACCGCACGACCTTGCAGTTTTTGATCTACGAGCCCCGGTGGGAGCCCGTAGTCCACCGTGAGAAAGTTCGAGCGTTTCAGGAGCTCAGGAGCCGATGGAAGCAGGCCACTTCCATCAACGGGCGTGACGTCACACGTTACATCAGAAGGCTCAGGCTCACGTGGATGATTCGCACAGTGACTCCCTTTAGTGAACGAGATCGCGCAGCCACTCCCCCGCTCGCTTTACGATCTCACCAATTCCATTGTTCTCGCTGTTGTGCGCGGCGCATTGCGGTGCCAAGGGGATCTGCGTGCCGACGGGAACCGCGACCGGTGTCGAGTCATTCGAAGCGCAGCCCTGCTGCACCTGCAGCCCCGTTGGATAATCAATCCACGTCTCAGCGAGTGTCTCGGGCAGCGGCGCATTCCACGATGTTGTTCCGAGGCCGGCCATCAGCCGCGCCCAGACAGGCAGTGCGCCGGAGGAGCCGGTGAAACCGGTGGGCAGGTTGTCGTCATAGCCGACCCACACGACAGCCACGTGTGAGCCGGAAAATCCGGCGAACCAGTTGTCCCGATAATCCGAGGACGTGCCCGACTTGCCCGCCACCACCAGGTTCGCGGGCAGCACGGCCTTCGCAGGCCGACCGGTGCCGTGCACCATCACCTGCTCCATCATGCGATCGATCTGATAAATGTTCTCCGGCGTCGCCACCGGAGTCACCTCGAGCCCAAAGGCCCGAATCTTCTTGCCGTCCTCACTGATGACGGCGCGGACCGCTCGCAGTGAAGTCCGGAATCCGCCATTGGCAAGCCCGGTGTACATCTGCGCAACTTCAATCGGAGTAGCGTCCACGGTACCGAGCAACATCGAAGGCACAATGGCAGGCGCGCGCGGCAGCCCGAAACGTTGCAGCGTCTCTGCGACCTTCGGCAATCCAACATCCATGCCGACATTGATTGTCGCCAGGTTCAACGACTCGGCCAGAGCGCGCACCACCGGAACCGGCCCCGCGGAAGTCTTGGTGAAGTTCTCAGGTTCCCAGTACTTGCCGTTCATCAGCTTGATACTGACAGGCGCGTCCTGCACAACCGTCGCCGCGTTGTAGCGACCGGTTTCCAAAGCGGTCAGGTAGATGAATGGCTTCACCAACGACCCGATCTGCCGTCGCGCATCCAGAGCCCTGTTGAATCCGTCGTAGCCCACATTGCGACTGCCCACGATAGCGATCACGTCGCCACTCTGGGAGGAAGTGACCACCACCGCCCCTTCCAGCTTCGCATCAGGATATTTGTGCGCGTGATCGAGTCGCTCCAACTCCTTTTCCAGAGCATGCTCAGCCTGATCCTGGGCCCGGGGTTCGAGGCTCGTGTAGATGCGCAGCCCCTCCTTGGTCAGATCCTCATTGCGATAGTCACGCCGCAAAGTCCGCCGCACAAAGTCCAGGTACGCCGGATAGTAAGTCCCACCTGGTTTCGCAGTCACACCCAAAGGCTTGCGCATGGCAGCCTCGGCCTCCGCCTGCTTGATGACTCCGCGCTCCACCATCAACCGCAGAACCAGATCCCGCCGAATACGCGCACGGTCGGGATGACGGCGCGGGTCGTAATACGAAGGACCGCGCACAATGGACACCAGCAGTGCCACTTCCGACAGATCCAACTCGGAGAGCGACTTGCCGAAATAGAACTGGCTGGCCAGCCCGAACCCATGGATGGCCCGGTCACCGTCCTGCCCCAGGAAGATCTCATTGATATAGGCATTCATGAGATCGGCCTTGCTGAAGTGCGCGTCGAGCGCGAGGGCCATCAGCGCCTCGCGTATCTTGCGTCCAGCCGTGCGCCGCGAGTCGAGGAAATAATTCTTGACGAGCTGCTGGGTCAGCGTACTTCCGCCCTGCTCGATCTGGCCCGCGCGCAAGTTGGTCCACATCGCCCGCGCGATTCCGATGGGATCAACACCGTGGTGATGGTAGAAATTGCGGTCCTCAACCGCCGCCAACGCGGCAGGCAACAACGACGGAACCTGCTGCGGTGTCACGATGATCCGATCTTCACCGTGAGTCGGGAAAATGCTGCCAATGAGCTCGGGCTCGAGGCGAACAATCGCCACATCCTTGCCGGCACTGTCCCGCAGAGACTCGATGCCCTCGGCGTTCTGCACCACGGTCAGAATCGACGCCGGACGCGTTTCATCCGCGAACACAGCGGGTCGCAGCGCCACATCGATGCGATTGCCCTGCTCCCGATACGTGCCCGGGTGCTCGAGCTTATCTACGCGGCGATACTGAAGTCGCAGCAGCTCGTGCTCCATGTCAGCCTGCAGTAGAGGCAAGCCGGTATAGAGCTCCAACGGAGCTGCATAGATCTGGGCCGGCACCGTCCAGCGCCGCCCTTCGAATTGCGTCGTAACTTCGCGATCGAGGTAGACGTAATAGCCAACTAGAGCCAACACCACGATGGCCACCGTACCGAGCACGGTGCGCCAGAAGATCCTTCGAAACTTGCCGCGCTTCAGAGGTACAGCTCCACCGCCGGGTCACGAAGATTGTAGTGCGAGCTCATGGCAAATCCATATGCGCCGGCATTGGCAATCAGAAGTACGTCACCTTCCCGGGTGGGCGCCAGCAGCCGGTCATGCCCCAGCACGTCCGCGCTCTCGCAGATCGGACCCACGACATTGACCAGCTCGGTCGGGTGCTCATCCGCGCGCGTGAAATTCACGATTTCATGGAACGCACCGTACAGCGCCGGCCGAATCAATGAATTCATGCCGGTGGCCACACCGACGTAGCGAACCTCACCCTTTGACTTCAACTGCGTCACGCGAGCAAGCAGCACACCGGCCGCGGACACCAGATACCGTCCAGGCTCCATCCAGAACTCGAGATTCGGATGTTCGGCACGAACGGCCAGCAACAGCGTGTCCAACTTCTGCAGATCCACGCCAGGCTGATCGCTGCGCTCAGGCACACCCAGGCCGCCACCAACATCGATGACCTTCACGTCCGTGAAGTGCTGCGCAATGTCGGCCAGTTGGCGCGCCTGGTGCTCCCAGTTCGTGACATCGAAAATGCCGCTGCCCACATGGGCTTGCAAGCCGACGATGCGGACGTCGAGCTCCTGCGAATGGCGCAGAAATTGTTTGAGCTCGGCGACGGGCACACCAAACTTCGAGTGCGCGCCTGCCGTGCGAACGTGATGATGATGGCCGCGACCCTGGCCGGTATCGATTCGCGCGAAGATCTCACGCCCCCGGAACAAGTCCGGCCAGGCGGTCAGCGCGTAAAGATTGTCGACCGTCACCCGTACGCCGCGCTCGAAAGCCCAGGCGTACTCATCGCGCGGCGCGAAGTTGGGCGTAAACAGAATCCGCGCCGGATCGAGATCCGGGAAGAGCTGCAATGCCCGTTCAACCTCACCGCGTGAAACACACTCAAAGTCCACGCCTTCGGCGTGGATCGCCTTCAGCACCTCGGGGCTCGAGTTGGCCTTCATGGAGTAGTGAACACGGCCCAGCGACTTCATTGCACGCAGGGAGCGTGCAGCCACACTGATACTCTGGAGGTCGTAAACGAAAGCTGAACCCCGGTCACCGAGGGCTTGCAGCACCTGCGGCCGCTTCTGCCGCCACCAGGGCACTGCGCGGGCACCCGCGTCACCCGACTTTGCAAAGATCTGCTCCCACGTGGGCCCCAGCACCGGATCACCCGGGACCGGGCGGATCAGCAGCTCGTGCAACTGCTCCACGAGCCGATCGCCCTGGTTCTCATCCACCACGAAGGTGAAGTTCAGGTCGTTGGCGGCCTGGCTGACCAGGTAGATCTTCTGCTCTTCAAAGAATTCAAAGGCGTCACCCAGTTGATGCAGGATCGCGCGAATGTTGCGCCCCACCAGGCTCACCGAGGCGCAAGGTCCAATCACCTGCACGCGGCACAGGCGCGACAAATCAGTCACGAGCGCACTGAGCAGCGTGTTGTCCAGCGTGTTTGCCGCCGGGTCGAGTGACACCGTGACGTTGGTTTCCGAAGTCGAGACGAGGTCGATCGACATACCGTGCGTCTTGAAGACCTGGAACGCATCGGCCAGGAAGCCGACCTGGTGCCACATGCCGGGGCTTTCCAGCGAAACCAGGGTGATGCCCTTCTTCGTGCAGACCGCCTTGACTTGCGCGCCGCCATCGCCGCCTTCGGCGCTCAGCACAGTGCCGAGAAGATCAGGCGCCTGGGTGGCATAGACGTGCAGAGGAATCCGGTACTGACGAGCGGGCAAAATGCACCGCGGGTGCAACACCTTGGCACCGCTGGTTGCGATCTCCTGGGCCTCATCGTAGTGAAGGTTGCGCAGGAGACGAGCTGTTGGCGTGGAGCGAGGATTCGCGCTGAACATGCCAGGCACGTCCGTCCAGATCTCGAGGCGTTGTGCGCGAATCTTGGCCGCGAGATACGCACCCGACGTATCCGATCCACCCCGTCCCAGCAGAACGGTATTTCCGTCGTCGTCGCTGGCAATGAAACCCTGCGTGATGACTACCGGCGCCATCGCATCCAGGCGGGACTCGAGATCGCCGTCCGGCCGGAAATCACACGTAGCCGACAGGATGCTGGACTTCGTGTTGGCCCCGCGCCGCTCCTCGGCCTTCAACATGATACGGGCATCAGCCCAGTCAACCTGGAGTCCCTGGGTCCGCAGAAAGCGTGACCCCAAGTCCGTTGCCATCAACTCACCGGTCGACATCACTCGCGCGCGGGTGCGGTCGCTGACCTCGCCAACCAAAGCAACACCGGCAGCGATGTGCCGAAGCTCCGCCAGATAGCGCTCAACTTCGGGACCGACCTCGATTCCCAGCTCCTGCGCGAGGCGGGTATGACGCTCCTCGATCGCACGCATTTCCGAGTCATGCTTCTGTGCGAGCGCCGCATCGAGCAGCTTTTCCAGACGATCGGTAATGCCGGTCACGGCCGAGTGGACAATCAACACGCGCGCGCCGGAATCGAGGCGATCGCGGGTGACCTTGGCAATGTTGCGCCAATTGGCCAGCGACGACACGCTGGTGCCGCCGAACTTCAGAACAATCCACGCAGAAGGCGTGCGCGTCACGGATCTTTCCTCGCGGCGCACGCCGCGGCTGCCCTCGCCGACGCCGTCGCCTCGTTATGTTGAGTCGAGTTGGGTAAGGGGGGACTTCTCAGGAGCGATTACAGCTCGTCGTCGAAGTCCAGAAGATCCTTTTCGAGCTTTTTATCCGCCAGCACTTCCTCGAGCTTGCTCCAGGCAGCCTTGCCCTTTTTGCCCTGGTTGCGGACTCGCTTATCGACCCTGTCCAGCAGCCGGTCGTAGTCCGTGCCGTCTTCCGTGGGACCGCTCAGAAATTCATCGTCGAGATCGAAGCTCTCGTTGTCTCGTTCCGACATTGCTCGGTGGCTAAATTTGTAGGTTTATCAATGACTAGCGTGTCGCGTTAAGCGCCGCAAGGCTGGGCACTATAACGGATTGGGGTTCTTGCGCAACTCTAATTGCGACGAGTCCCTTCCCGGACCACTATGGGGGCCCCGCGGCTCAAGCCCAAGCCCTCCGCCGCACTCTGTTCTGCCCGGGCAATCTCGAGCACGCCAAAGGAATTCACCAGGGCCAGGTAATCTCCGGGCTGTGCATCTCCATAGGTGCGCAGCAAGGGAAACGTGTGGTTTCCTGCCTGCACCAGGGGCTGCCGGAAGCGGCCGACCAGGGTGCCATCGATGTTGCTGATGAGGTTGCCGAAGTGATCGATCGTAATGACGACGCCCGTGACGGCGCCTGATTCCACCGTGGGCTCATCCACCCAGGCCGGCACAATCGGTCCCGCCGGGGGTCCCAGATCCGCGGGAACGCAGCGCCCGGCCGCCATTTCGGCGGCGATCGGAGCAAAAATATCGCGCCCATGGAAGGTGGCACTGGGCCGATGCAGGCCAAACCGCGCCAGCTTCTGCGCTTCGAGCCGGATCACCTCCGCATCGGGATGGCGGGCTACCACCGGGGCCAGCAAGCCGTTGTCGGGCGCAAGGAAGACGTGGTTTTGCGCCGAGACCGCCACAATCTCGCGCGATGTCCCAACGCCGGGATCCACCACGGCGACATGGACGGTCCCCGGTGGGAAGTACCCGAACGCTCGCGCCAGCCAGAAACCCGCCTCAGCAGGCCAGTGCACGACAATCTCGTGGGTGAGATCGATGATCCTGGCTTCCGGAAATCGCGTCAGGATCACGCCTTTCATGACTCCGACGAACGGCCCCTGGTGTCCGAAGTCGGTGGTGATCGTGATGACCCCGGATGGTTTGGCTGAATTGGGCATCGAGTGAGTACCTCGGTCTTACGGAGCTACACCACGGCGACCAGCGCCTGGGCCCTGGTTGTGCTGCCGGTGTGCTTTCTATTGAGTGGATTGGCTGGAATCGTCTATCAGATCGGGTGGGCGCGCCAGTTTGCGCTGGTGTTCGGCACGACCGAAGTCGCCGTCGCGCTCGTCCTGGCCTCGTACATGGCCGGTCTTGGGCTCGGGGCGTGGCTGGTGCAGAGGTTTCTCCCCGTCATTGAGCGTCCGGTTCGCGTCTATGCCGTGCTAGAGCTCATCGTCGGCGCCAGCGCGGTTGCGCTCGTCCCTGCTTTGATCGCCGGCAGCGAATGGCTGCAGCGAATATTGGTCGGGCAGCAACGTGACTTGCCGGCGATTGATCAGCTCGGTGGAATCTCATTCGTTTACGCCGGGTGCGCGTTCGTCGCGCTGGCGCTTCCGACGATATGCATGGGAGCCACGCTACCGCTACTGACTCGACACGTCGTCCAAAGCGATCGCCAGACCGGACGTCGAGTCGGCTTACTGTTTACCGCCAACACGGCGGGCGCGGTGGCGGGCGCACTCATAACGACGGGCTGGCTCCTACCCACCCTGGGACTGACTCGAACGATATGGTCCGCAGCAGCAATCAACGTCATCGCAGCGGCCCTGGCGCTCACTGTGTCGCAGACAACGACCCGCCGACGAAGCGGATTCGCTGCTGCCTGGGCGGCCGCCAGCCGAGCTTCCTTCAGCCGGCCGCCGGCACCAACCTGGATTCTGCCGTTGATGTTGCTTTCCGGGGCGGTCGCCCTGTTGCACGAGATTCTGTGGACTCGACTGCTGAGCCAGGTGTTGGGAAGCAGTCTGCAGGCCTTTGGCCTCATGTTGGCCGGCGCTCTGGGGGGCCTGGCACTGGGCGCGGCGGTCGGTGCGGCATTCGCGCGCGACCGGCGCATCGCCACCGTGAGTTTCGTGGTAGCTGAAGTGGCATGTGCCGCGGCGGCAGCCGCTGCATACCACTTCGTTGGCTCCCTTCCATCGAGCACGCTCGGCGCGCTACCCATCGCATTCTTCAGCGGCGCGACTTTCCCACTGGCAGTTCGGATTTTGGCAAAGCGTGCGGAGGATGCAGCACCCGCCGCGGCACGTGTTTATGCGTGGAATACGTTGGGAGCCATCCTGGGCGCGCTGCTGGCAGGATTCATTATAATTCCCGACCTTCGCTTCGAAGGCGCGATTCAACTGGCAGTCTGGTGTAGCGTGCTGGTCGCAGTTGGGGCGATCTGGCTGTTGCAATCCTTGCGCTCGTTGTTGGCTGTCGGCGCGTCAGCCGTCATGGTCGTCGGCATGGCTCTGTTCCGACCGTCACCACCCACTGAACTGCTGCGGGCTTCTCCCCTGAAACTCGATCCATCCGGCCGGATGCTCTACTACGCTGTGGGTAAAAGCTCCAGTGTGGTCGTTCTCGGCCAAAACGGCTCGCTCGCATTTCGCACCAACGGTTTGCCGGAAGCAGTCGTGGAAACCAAGGGCGCAGCCCCTCACGTGAGCGGTGAGAAGTGGCTGCTGCCGTTGGCTGTTCTGTCGCGCGCCAATATCGAAAGTCTCCTGGTTGTTGGCTACGGCGGCGGTGTCGTTCTCGAAGACGTCCCCGATGACATCAAGCGCATCGATGTCATCGAGATCGAACCCCGCGTGATCGACGCCAATGAGGCAACCCGCGGGCTGCGCAAAAACATGCCCTTGGCCGACGGCCGGGTCCGCGTGGTCATCAACGATGCACGCTCGGCGCTCAATCTGACTCGGCGCCGCTACGACGCCATTGTTTCTCAACCGTCGCATCCGTGGACAGCGGCAGCCTCTCACCTGTACACCCGTGAATTCATGACTCAGGCACGCGCACACCTGAGTGACGACGGTGTGTTCGTGCAATGGCTGAATGTCAGCTTCCTGGATGAGCTGCAGTTGCGTTCCTTTGCGGCGACCGTGCTGGATGTTTTCGCCGACGCCAGGCTCTACCGGCCCGACCCCTACACGCTGATATTTGTTGCGAGCAAAGGCACCGATCACTATCAACCCCCGGCGGGGAATGCATTTCCCGCGGTGGGTATCAATACCCCGGAAGATGTCTTGGTTGCATTGGCGGCCGAGAGCCAAGCTCTACGCACGCTTTCGCGAGGTGCCCCGATCATCACCGATGACCGTAACCGGATGGCCACTGTCAGTGCGGGTGCAGGCTCCCTGACGCTGGAGGCAACTGACCGCCTGTTGGCACCTTTTGACCCGCTGCGCGTGCCCAATCCTGCTTTCCAACGCAGTTATATGGCACGCCGGCTGGCGATGCTGGGAGCGCGGGACCGGTTGAGTGTACTGGCCAGTGCCACCGATCCCCAGTCGCAGATGGGTTATGAAGTCAACGCTGTGAGACTCATGGCGGACGGTGATAGCGATGCCGCCCAGGACATGATTCAGCAGGGGCTCGCCCGCTATCCTCAAAGCGAGGACCTGCGCTACGAGCACATTCAACCCTGGCTGACCCGCCTGGCACGCGGAACGGCAACAAAAGAGATTACCGAGCAAGCTGCGAAGTTGACCCACTCGGCCGACGCGGTTGTCCGCGGCACCGTACTCGCCTCTCAACATCGCTGGGATGAGTTGCGCAGTCTCGATGATTCTCTGCATGAAGCCACCTGGCGGGATCCATGGAAACTCGACGCGGTCCTTTTGCAGGTGCAGTGGCGCTGCCAGGAGGATCGGCAACGAGGTGATGAAGCACTGAATCTGATTGACGAAGCCATCTCCGCGCAGCCCGCTATCGCGCTCTACGCTGCGAGAGTGCAAAGTGCACTCGCTGCGAGGCGCAGCAACGTCGTAGTGGAATCAATCTGGGAGTACGGCGCAGGCCTGTACGCTGACGCCTCGCTCGATAGAGCTGAGGTGCGCCCGGTACTCCAGCAACTGTTGGGCGTGTTGAGTCGGCAGACATCGGCCGATCCCGTGCGCCTCGAGGAAGTCCGCCGCAAACTGCAGAACGACATCAACGAGCTGGCAAGATGAGCGCCTATGACCGTCTCCCGCTGAATGCGCTTCGGGTGTTCGAGGCCGTGGCGACTCGCTTGAATTTCGGCGAGGCGGCCGAGGCTCTGCACGTGACGCCGGCTGCGGTCAGCCAGCAGATCAAGACGCTGGAGGATTACCTCCAGACTCCTCTTTTCCGGCGTGACGGCCGCAAGGTCTCACTTACTGCCGAGGGGGCACGACTGCTACCCGGCATCCGCCAGGGTCTCGATCAGCTGGAAGCCACGTTGCAGCAGATGCGGCAGGACCGCCAGTCGGGCACGATCAATGTCAGCACGCTGGCCTCCTTCCTGCAGCGCTGGCTCATGCCGAGGCTGGCCGGATTTCACGCCCAACATCCCGATGTGGAATTGCGGATTCATACCTCCTCCGATCCGGTTGACTTCGCGCGCAGCGACTTCCACGCCGCGATGCGTTTCGGGCTGGGTCGCTACGGGGATTTGCGCACGGAAAAGATCATGGACGACTGGCTGGTCGCGGTTGCGGCCCCGACCCTCCTCAAAAAGCGCGGGAAGCTGCCGCAGACGCAGGATCTGGCGCAATACCCATTGCTCCATGGTGATGAGCTGGACTGGGCGCACTGGGCGACCGGCGACACCAAACCCATGAAGGCGCTGCCAGGGGCCTTTATCGACGAACCGGTCAGTTTATTGACCGCATGCATGGCCGGAATGGGCTACGCACTGATGCGATGGACGATTGCATGCACCGAGCTGGAAGCCGGCAAGATCGTCCTGGCGAGCGAGCACCTGGTGCAGCACGAGTTCTCGTACTACTTCGTCTGTCCGGAGGACTACGCCACCTTTCCGAAGGTGGCGGCGCTGCGCGACTGGTTGCTACAGGAGGGACGCGAGTTTCCGAAGCCGCCGCTGCTCAAGGCGGCGGCGGCCCCGAAACGTAAGCGCTAGGAGCCTGTGTGACTCATGGGCGCCGTGGCGAGGCTGGGGGACGGCCGCGCAGCAGGCGAACATGAGTCACACAGGCTCCTAGGTCAGTTACTTCCCGCGCCGCTCTTCCAGCCAGCCCTGCAGCTTGTCGAACGGCTCGACAAATTTCTTCACGGCCTCCTGCTCGAGCTCACGAGCGACATCCTCCAGGTCGATACCGAGCTTGTTGAGCCCGTCCCGAATGCCCTTGGATGCAGCGATGTGTTTTGTCAGGGTCAACTGAGGTTTGCCCGACTGCCGATAGGCGTTGATAGTCTCGAGCGGCGCGGTGTTGACCGTGTTCGGGCCGATCAACTCCTCAACGTACTTGATCGGGCTGAAGGACTTGTCCTTTGCAGAAGTAGACGCCCACAGCAGGCGCTGCGGTCGGGCCCCGGCCTTGGCCAACGCCTGCCAGCGCGGCGAGGCAATCAGTTCCTCGTAGATCTCGTAAGCATGCGCCGCATTGGCGATGGCAGCCTGCCCCCGCAGCTCTTTCGCAGCGGCTTGACCCGAGGCGGCCAACTTGTCCAACTTCGGATCGACGTTACTGTCGATTCGGCTGAGGAAGAAGCTGGCAACCGAGGCCACGCGATCGACCGGCTTCTTTGCAGCGACGCGCTGTTCCAAGCCTTCGATGTAAGCATTGGCCACGGCGCGATAACGCTCGGGAGAGAACAGCAGCGTCACGTTGACATTGATGCCATCGGCAATCACCTGCCGGATGGCCGCAACGCCGGGCTCCGTGCCCGGGATCTTGATAAAGGCATTCGGGCGATTGAGGTTTCCCCACAGACGCCGCGCGTCCTTGACGCTGCCCTCGGTGTCGAAGGCCAGATGCGGTGACACTTCGAGACTGATGAACCCGTCCTTGCCTTCTTCCCGGTCATACACAGGACGGAACAGGTCGGCCGCGCGCTGCAGGTCATCGATTGCCAGCGCCTCGTAGATCTCCATGCTGCTTTTCACTTTCGGCAGCAGGTCCTTGATGGCCTGGCCATACAGGGGATCGCTGGTAATCGAATGCGACAGGATGGCGGGATTGGAGGTCACCCCCGCAACGGCGTCATCCTTGATCAGCCTGGCGAGACTGCCGTCATCCAGCATTTTTTTGCCGATGTCGTCCAGCCAGATGCTTTGTCCGAGTTGGTGCAGTTGCACGAGGGGATTTGAGGTAGCCACGGTATATACCTTTGATAAAGGCAGATGAGTTCAGTGCGCCCCACTTTCATCGCGATTGTCCTGCCAGACCCAATCGCGCACTTCCGGCATGTCTTCGCCCCGCTGGACGATATACAGCTTGTGATCCGTCAGCTTACCGCGCATCAGTTGCCGCAGGTAGGCGGCCCGATAGCCGAGCTTCGGGACACGGTCCACGACCTGCATGACCAGGTGGAATCGATCCAGGTCATTGCGCACGACCATATCGAAGGGGGTCGTCGTCGTGCCCTCCTCCTTATAGCCGCGCACATGAATATTCTGATGATTCGTGCGCCTATAGGTGAGCCGATGAATCAGCCACGGGTAGCCGTGGAACGCGAAGATCACCGGCTTGTCGGTCGTAAACAGCGAATCGAATTCCCCGTTGGTGAGTCCATGGGGGTGCTCTTCACGCGGCTGCAAGGTCATCAGGTCGACCACATTGACGACCCGAACCTTCAGCTCCGGCGCGTGCTTGCGCAGCAGGCTCACCGCGGCCAGCGTCTCCATGGTTGGAACATCGCCGGCACAAGCCATCACCACATCCGGGTCGCCGTCCGTGTCGCTGCTGGCCCACTCGAAGATCCCGATACCGACGGCGCAATGTCGATACGCCGATTCAATGTCCAGCCACTGCGCCTCGGGCTGCTTGCCCGCGATGATGACGTTCACCAGGTCTCGGCTGCGCAGGCACTGGTCGGCAACACACAACAGCGTGTTTCCGTCCGGTGGCAGATAGACACGAATCACATCTGCCTTCTTGTTGCAGACGACATCGATGAACCCCGGATCCTGATGCGAGAATCCGTTGTGATCCTGGCGCCAGACATGCGACGACAACAGGATGTTGAGTGAGGAGACACTGCGGCGCCAGGCAATCCTTCTGCAGGCCTCGAGCCACTTGGCGTGCTGGTTGAACATCGAGTCGACGATGTGGATGAAGGCTTCATAGCAGTTGAACAGGCCGTGCCGGCCGGTCAGAAGATACCCCTCCAGCCAGCCCTGGCACTGATGCTCCGACAGCACTTCCATCACTCGTCCGTCGGTGGCGAGGTGGCTGTCATCGGCAATGAGCTCTCCTTCCCACGTGCGTTGAGTGACCTCAAACACGGCATCGAGACGGTTGGAGGCCGTTTCGTCCGGTCCCCACAGGCGGAAGTTCTGCGCCGCGGAGTTGAGTTTGAACAGGTCGCGCAGGTAGGCACCCAGCAGGCGGGTCGACTCGGCCATGTCTGCACCGGGGCGCGTCACTTTCGAGGCATATTTGCGCAGATCCGGCAGGTTCAGGTCCTTCAGTAACAGGCCGCCGTTCGCATGCGGCGTCGAGCCCATGCGCCGAGTGCCCGTGGGGCTGGATTCGCGCAGCAGCGCAACCGGCGCGCCCTTGTCGTCAAACAGCTCTTCGGGTTTATAGCTGCGCAGCCATTGTTCCAACATGCGCAGATGCTCAGGATTGGTGGCGAGCCCCGCGAGCGGCACCTGGTGCGCCCGCCACGTGCCCTCCACTTTCTGGCCGTCGACGACCTTGGGTCCCGTCCATCCCTTGGGACTCTTCAACACAATCATCGGCCAACTCGGCCGCGTTGCTTTCGAGCCGATCCTGCGCGCCTCGCGCTGGATGCCGTCGATGCGATCGAGAATCCGATCGAGCGTGCCGGCCATCTGCCGGTGCATGTCTTCAGGCTCGTGACCTTCGACAAAATACGGCTCCCAGCCATAGCCGATCAACAGACTCTCCAGCTCCTTGCGGGGAATGCGGGCGAGAATCGTCGGGTTGGCTATCTTGTAGCCGTTCAAATGCAGAATGGGCAGCACGGCGCCATCGCGCGTCGGATTCAGGAACTTGTTGGAATGCCAGGCCGTGGCGAGCGGCCCGGTCTCCGCTTCACCGTCGCCGACGATGCAGGCGACGAGCAGGTCGGGATTGTCAAACGCGGCGCCGAACGCGTGCGAGAGTGAATAACCCAGCTCGCCGCCTTCATTGATCGACCCCGGTACATCCGGCGCGCAGTGGCTGGGAATTCCGCCGGGAAAGGAGAATTGCTTGAACAGGCGCCGCATCCCGTCAACATCCAGGCCGACATCGGGATACATCTCGGTGTAGCTGCCCTCGAGATAGGTGTTGGCCACCAGGGCAGGTCCACCATGGCCGGGACCGATGATTGCGAGTACGTTGCGCTCCCGAGCAACAATGATTCGATTCAAATGCGCGTAGACGAAATTGATGCCCGGTGTCGTTCCCCAGTGCCCCAGCAATCGCGGCTTGATGTGCTCGAGGGTGAGCGGCTCGCGCAACAACGGATTGTCGAGCAGGTAGATCTGGCCTGCGGCCAGGTAATTGGTCGCTCGCCACCAGGCATGGATACGTTGCAGCTCGGTAGCGGACAATGGCTGGGATTGAGCTTTACCTACATCGGACATCACGTCCCTCATCGCTTGCTAAGGCTCGAAAGGAAGCACCGTGTGTAGCACAAAACATTCCGATCGGTCTTGTACCGTCTTGACCGTCAACAGTGGCAGCACCTCGGTGAAGCTCGCCGCATTCAGCGCGAGCAGCGGCACCGTCACACAAATTTCACATGAGCATCTCGATGGCGAAAAGCTCGTGCCGCAGGAGATTTTGCGCTCCTTCCTCGGCAAGCTGCCGCAGCCACCGGATGCAATGGCGCACCGCGTAGTTCATGGCGGCCGGCATTTCCCCGCCCCTGTCAGGATTGATCCCGAGGTGATCAAAACAATCCAGGGGCTGTCTGAGCTGGCCCCACTGCACAACCCGAAAGCTCTCGAATGGATCGAGGCGGCGCGCCAGGTTGCGGGACACGATGTGGAGCAGATTGCAGCGTTCGACACTTCATTCTTTGCGTCATTGCCGCGCGTCGCAGGTGAGTACGCACTTGCACCCAAGCACGGCGTTGAACAAGACGTCCGCAGGTATGGCTTCCACGGTCTCGCTCATCAGGCACTGTGGCGCCGCTGGACGGAGTTGCGCTCCGACCTGCCGCAGGGCGGAAGATTGATCACGTTGCAGCTCGGCGGCGGCGCGTCCATTGCGGCCATCGACCGCGGCCGGCCATTGGATACCTCGATGGGATTCTCTCCCCTGGAGGGGCTCGTCATGGGAACCCGCTCAGGAGACCTCGACCCGGCCGTGGTGCCTCATCTCGCGAAGCGCCTGGGGAAGTCGGCCGATGAAATCATCTCCCTTCTGAACCACGAAGCGGGCGTTTCCGGACTGTCCGGGGGACACACGAACCTCGGGGAGCTGGCGGCCGATCCGGACCCGCAATCTCAGTTCACGGTCGACCTGTATTGCTACCGGGCCCGCAAGTACATCGGGGCCTACCTTACCGTCCTGGGCGGCTGCGATGGTATCGTCTTTGGCGGCGGAGTCGGCGAACACGTTCCGGCAGTCCGGCAGCGTATCCTTACCGGGCTGGAGTGGGCTGGAATCGAAGTGGACGCGGCAGCCAATGAGGCTGCGCGGGGTCAGGAGGCCCGTATCGATTCGGCGAAGCGACCTGTCAGGGTGCAGGTGATCCCCGTAGAAGAAGAAGGGGTTCTCGTTCGCGCTGCCGTGGAAATACTTGGCGGTTGAAGCGTTACTGGAGCGAGGCCAGCCTCGCTCCCTGTGTGCGGGAACGATGCTTGCCTGCACAGACCCCGTTTACACCATTTACCAGGAGTGCCCAAATGGTTGAGCTGAATGTTGGCAAACTGGCCGATGACTTGCAGACTCTCGTCAGTGACGCCGAAGAGTTGTTGCGCGCCACAGCAGGCGTTGCAGGTGAAAAGGCCGCGGAGGCACGTGACCGTGCCGAAGAATCACTGCGTGCGGTGCGGAGTCGGCTGAAATCCGTCGAGCGTGACCTGTCAGGCCGCGCACGAGTAGTCGGTGAGTATGTCGAAGACAATCCATGGAAGGCGATCGCCGTCGTCGGTGGCGTCGCGTTGGTGCTCGGTTTGCTCATGGGACGGAAATGACCGAAGAGTCCACCAGCGATCACGCGACAGAAGACATTCCTCCGCACGGCCCCCTCGGCGCCGTTAAAGGCCTTCTTGTCAGTGTGATCGAAGCGGCTCGGACGCGACTCGATCTGGCGGCTGTTGAAGCCGAGATCTTTCTCCTGCGGGCGCTCCACTTGTTGCTGTGGTCGTTCGCGGCAGTCGCGTGCGGGCTGCTTGCGTTAGCGTTTGCGGTGGTCGCGGTGGTTGCTGCGCTGTGGGATACCCACCGGATGCTGGGTGTCCTGGGCGGCGCGGGGCTCTTCCTCATTCTGATGGGCGTCTTTGGCTATATCGCCGCGAGGACGTTCCGATCGAAGCCGCACATGCTGGCAGGGACGCTCGCCCAGCTCGAGACTGACCAACACCGAGTGAGTGGACAGTCATGAGCCGGATTAATGCACTGGAGGCGAGGCGTCAGGCGCTGCTCAACAAGTGTGAGGAGCAGCGGCTGGAGCTGTCCTATCGCGTTGCGCAGATTACGCCGCGAAATGCCCTCACCGCCTGGACTCGGAGTCGGCGGAAGGGTGGCGGGATCACGAGCCTGCTGCCCTTGATTGCGGGCGCCGGCGGACTGTTGATGATGTTGTTGCGCCGACGGCGACGGAGGTCTCGCGGCGGCGGTGCCGGCCTCGGTGTCGGATTGATTACGACGGTGTTGGCGTTGACGGGGCGGGCAACGACGGTTTTGCGGATATTGGCGCAGCTACGTGCGCTGTATATGACCTACAAGGCGACGCGCCGACCCGAGCGGCGCCCAGAACACGATTAGGGGTTGGGACGTGTTGGCGTCGCGGCGGGTGAATTCGATGTTGGCTTTGGCACGGCGGTGGCGGTTGGCGGCGAGGTGCCGGTGCCAGTCCCGGGCGCGTACACAGGAGCCAATGTCTTCGTAAGCGGCTCCGACGGCGCCGCCGCGGCCGAAGAATTAGCGGTGCTTGCCAGCGCGTTGCCAGTTGCCGCAGATTCAGCCGAACCCGGCGCGTTAGCGGGCACCGTTGCCCCACCAACGCCGGCTGAGGAGATCGCTGGCGCGGCACCCGCGCCAACTCCGGCCGAGGTCGGCGCATTTGCGGTCGGCGCTGGCGAAGCGGCAGACGTGCCAACAGCCCCGGCTGAGGATGCCGACGCGGCGACCCCGGCAGCGCCTGACACGCCGTTCGGCGAACCTGGCGGCGTATTTGGCGGTGGTGCGGCTCCGTTGGGCGCGTCCGGGCCTGGGCCCAAATCTGCCTGCAATCCAACCACCGCGGGAATTCCATTCGCCGCCTGCAGCGTATCTCGCGCCAGATCCCAGTGAATCGCCGCGGTATCGCTGCCGACAGCCTTATCCAACTGTTGGGACAACAACTCCAGGTTCGGCTCCGTGGTCTGGCCTTCACTATCAACGGGCGGATGCGCTTCGAGCAGCAGCTCGCCGTCCACATAAGCCACTTTCACCGGATCGTTGATCAACCAGACCTTCGTGCCGACGGGCACGAGCGGAAACAACGCGGCCACATCCTCCGGGTACATGCGAATGCAACCGTGAGTAATCGCCATCCCCACAGCCATCGGATTGTTGGTTCCATGAAGCATGTAACTTCCGCCGCCAACGGCGAGCCTCATGGCGTAGTCACCCAACGGATTGTCCGGGCCGGCGGGCACCACCTTCGGCAGCGGATCGCCGTTTGCAATGTGTTCCTTTCGCACCGACTCCGGTGGATACCACGCCGGATGCTTCTGCTTGGAGATGACCTGCGTCTGCCCCAGCGGCGTGCTCCAGTCCATTTTCCCGATGCTCACCGGATAGGTGATGACCACAGGCTTCTCGCCCTTCTTGGGCTTCGGAAAGTAATAAATCCGGTGCTCGGGAAGATTCACCACGATCCCTTCGTGAGGGCCAGGCGGCAGAATCCGTCTTCCAGGTAACAGAATGTCGGTGCCCTCGCCCGGCAACCACATATCTACGTGGGGATTCGCGCGGATGATCTCCTCGTAACCGAGGCTGTAGCGTCGCGCTATGTCGAGCAGCGTGTCCTGGTACGTCGACTTGATGCGCTCGTCCGTGCCGAAAACCGCAGCGCCGTTTTCCGGCAATTCATACACGGTGGCACCCGCGGGCCCGCTCAGGCAGCCGAGCAGCATTAATATACCCGTGAAGCGCTTCATGTCATTTCCACCAATACGCGATAACTCATTGAATCTTAACAGATCGGACCAAACGTCTCAATCAACCTAATTTCATACAGCGGCAATCATGGGCACTGCTCTTGCTGAGTACAAGTCAGACAACTCGAGCAATCTCATGGATACCGGAGCCTGTATGCGAACTTCGATCAACATTGTTGCCATTTCTGCCGTGGTGCTTCTCGCCGCTGGCTGCAGTGTCTTCAAGGGCCAGAAAACGGCGGGGCAATTCGTCGACGACTCAACTATAGCGACGCGCGCGAAAACCGCGCTGGTCAAAGACAGCACCGTCTCGGCGACTGACTTCAACATCGACGTCTACAAGGGCGAGGTCACGCTGACTGGCGTTGCTAAAAACTCGGCTGAAGTACAGAGAGCTATTGATGACATCAAGCGCGTCGACGGTGTGAAGAGCGTAAAGAACTCTACGCGTCTCGCTTCCGCGGAATAGCCTGCACTTCAGAAAGACTTTTGCGGCCTGTGGCGTGACAATTCATGTCACATGGCCAAGAAAATCCCCCGCTCCTTCTACGCGCGCGAGGACACGCTCCTCGTCGCGCGTGAACTCATCGGTCTTCACCTCGTCCACGATGACGGCGTGAGCAAGCGAATCGGTCGGATCGTCGAGACCGAAGCGTACATGGGCCCTGAGGACCAAGCCGCCCACTCAGCTCGCGGTCGTACCGCACGCAATGAAGTCATGTTCGGACCGCCCGGACATGCGTACGTCTATTTCATCTACGGGTTCTGGTATTGCATGAATGTCGTGACCTCACGCAAAGGCGTCCCGCATGCCGTGCTACTTCGAGGCCTGGAACCCGTGTCCGGCCTCACGGATAAAACCTGGGGACCCGGCCTGCTCTGCAGGGCGATGGGCATTGACCGCACGATGAATGGGACGGATCTGTGCAGCAAGCGTCTTTGGCTGGAACGGCCCCGGGAACTCGCCCCGGTAAAGATTGCCACCGGCCCGAGAATCGGCGTGGAGTACGCAGGAGCCTGGGCAAAGCGGCCCTGGCGCTTCTTCGACAGCGCTTCGCCTTATGTATCGACCGCCTCGGCGCGACTCAGACGGGGTCGCAGTGATCCTTCGTCCGCGGTTGAGCGATAATGGGGGGATTCGTGTTAGACGAGGAATGTCATGAAGGCCCAGGCCCTAGGAATTTTCATTCTGACTGCACTCCTGACGGCCTGCGCCGCCACGAGTGGCAAGCCGACCCAGGCTGACAAGCCGGTCCAGGCTGCGGCCGTTGCGCCGCTGCCCGCCCCCTCGGAGCTCTATCCATCAACCTATCGCGTACCGCAGAGCGCGCCGACTCTCATCCGAAACGCAACAGTGTTAACTGGCACTGGCACGCGGATGGACGACGCCGACGTGCTGATCGTTGATGGCAAGATCCAGTCGGTCGGACAAAACCTGCAAGCGCCGACGGGAGCCCGCGTCATCGACGGCAAGGGCCACTGGATTACTCCCGGCCTGATTGATGTCCACTCACACCTCGGCGTGTATCCGAGCCCCGGCGTGGAGGCGAACTCCGATGGCAACGAGGCCACCTCGCCCGCAACGCCGAACGTCTGGGCCGAGCACTCCGTTTGGCCCCAGGATCCCGGCTTCCGCACAGCCCTCGCAGGTGGCATCACTTCGCTGCAGATCCTGCCGGGCTCCGCCAATCTCATCGGTGGCCGCTCGGTCGTTCTGAAGAATGTCCCCAGCATCACCTACCAGGGAATGAAATTCCCCGGCGCCCCTCAGGGCTTGAAAATGGCCTGCGGTGAAAATCCCAAGCGCGTCTACGGCGAGCGCAACACGTTCCCGTCCACGCGCATGGGCAACGTCGCCGGCTATCGCGAGCAATGGGTGCAGGCGCGGGAGTACCTGCGCGATCAACAGGAGTATGAACAGAAGAAAGCCAACGGCGACAAGGACGCAAAGCCGCCGAAGCGCGATATCAAACTCGACACGCTCGCTGCTGTATTAAAGGGCGACATCATCGTGCACATGCACTGTTATCGTGCCGACGAGATGGCCACCATCCTCGACATGTCGAAGGAGTTTGGTTATCACGTCGCGGCATTCCATCATGCCGTCGAGGCCTACAAAATCTCCGACCTGCTGGCCGAGAACGGGGTGTGCGGAGCCATGTGGGCAGACTGGTGGGGCTTCAAAATGGAAGCGTACGACGGCATTCCCGAAAACATCGCATTCGTGGATGCAGCTCCCAACGGCTGTGCCATCGTCCATTCTGACTCCGAGGAAGGCATCCAGCGACTCAACCAGGAAGCGGCCAAAGCCATTGCGTATGGACAGCGTGCCGGTCTCACGATACCTCCCGAGCGAGCCATCAAGTGGCTGACCGCGAATCCCGCCAAGTCGCTCGGACTGCTGAATCGGGTGGGGACACTCGAAGCGGGCAAGATGGGTGATGTGGTGGTCTGGAACGGCAATCCGTTCAGCGTGTATGCGTTGGCCGATTTTGTGTTCGTTGACGGAGCCTTGCGGTACGACCGGTCGAACCCGGCACTGACTCCGCAATCCGACTTCACGCTGGGACAGCCGGCCGCCGCGGGAGTGTACCCATGAAGCCGATCGAGACTTTGCTGTGGACGCTCGGTGTACTTACCTCACTGCCCGTGCTTGCGGCACCCGGCGCGGTTCTGATCAAGAACGCGACCGTCCACACGGCCAGCAACGCAGGTGTGCTCGAGCACACTGATGTGTTGATTGCCGACGGCAAGATCGCGGAGCTCGGGCACGACCTCAAAGCGCCGGCCGGAGCGGAAGTAATCGACGCCGAAGGCAAGCCGGTGACACCCGGTCTGTTTGGCGGATTCAGCCACCTGGGCATCGAGGAAATCGGACTCGAGCCCACAGTGGATGACTACTCCCTGAAGCTCGGTTCCATGCGTCCTGAGTTTGATGTCACGCCCGCGTTCAATCCGGAATCGGCCGTGCTCGGTGTGGCCCGCGTGGGCGGAATCACCTTCGCCGTCATTTCCGCGACGGCCGAACCCGGTGGCAAAGGCGCTCCCGGCGGGACCATCATCGCGGGCCAGGGCTCCGTGGCACAGCTCGATGGAATCATCGTGCCGAAGTCACATGCGCTCTTTGTTGATGTGGGCGGTGATGCGAGCGCGTTGTCCGGTGGCAGCCGCGCCGCCGAGTACATGTTGCTCGATCAGGCAATGAGCGAAGTCCGGTCGCCGAAATCGCTGCTGCCCAATGATCAGCGACTGCTGACTCCGGCCGGCCGACAGACTCTGCAGGGATACCTGGATGGCCATGGGCTCGTCGTGTTTGATGCGGACCGGGCCTCTGACATCCGGCAGGTCATCGCATTGGCGAAACGCGAGAAGCTGCACGCAGTCATCAAGGGTGGTTCGGAAGCGTGGCGTGTGGCTCCGGAATTGGCTGCGGCACACATCCCGGTCGTGTTGAATCCGCTGCAGGACCTGCCGGAATCCTTCGACATCGTCGGCGCCACTCTCGAGAATGCCGCAAAGCTGAATCGGGCCGGCGTCAAGATTGCATTCAGTCTCGATGACCCGCAGCCTCACAACATTCGCAAAGTACGCCAGACCGCGGGCATCGCCGTCGCTCATGGCCTGCCGTGGGAAGCGGCCCTCGCCGCCTTGACGAGCAATCCGGCCGAGATCTTCGGTGTCGCGAGCCGCAATGGCACCATTGCACGCGGACATCCGGCAGACCTCGTATTGTGGAGCGGCGATCCCCTGGAGGTCACCTCGCTGGCACAACGGGTGTTCATTGAGGGACAGTCGCAACCCATGCAGTCGCGCCAGACTCTGCTGCGCGACCGTTACCTGGAGAAACTGCGGGCCAATGCGGCTCGCTGAGCCGTCGGGCCCGTACGGCCCGCTGATAGACCAGTGAAAAGCTACAAGTACTATGACCTGATCCTGGGTGCCTATGTTTGCGTGCTCCTGTGCGCAAACATCATCGGGCCCGCCAAGGCCGCGACCGTTCACGTCCCCGTCATCGGGGACGTGACATTCGGTGCCGGTGTGTTGTTTTTCCCGTTCTCGTATTTCTTCGGCGATATTCTCACTGAGGTCTATGGCTACGCGCGCGACCGGCGCGTGGTCTGGAGCGGTGTGGCGGCGTTGATCTTTGCCTCCCTGATGGCAACGGTCATTGTCAAGCTGCCGCCGGCCGAGTTCTGGAAGGCGAATCAACCCGCGGTGGAAACGATATTCGGCAGCACGCCGCGGGTGGTGTTCGGGTCCATTGTCGCTTTCTGGAGCGGCTCCCTCGTCAACAGCTATGTGCTGGCCAAAATGAAGATCATGACCAACGGGCGCTGGTTGTGGACGCGAGTCATCGGTTCCACGTTATGCGGCGAGCTCGTGGACTCGTCCTTATTTTTCACCATTGCTTTTTATGGCGTGTGGCCTACGCCACAACTCATCGGCGTCACGGTTACCCAGTACCTGTTGAAGTCCGTGTGGGAGGTCATCATGACTCCCGCCACCTACAAAATTGTCGCGTTCCTGAAGCGGGCGGAGCACGAGGACTACTACGACCGTGACACGAATTTCACGCCGTTTTCCCTGAGGGCTTGAGCATGACGGACAGCTTACGTGTGGGCGTGTTGGGAGCTGCGAACATTGCGCGCAGTTTTATTTCCGGGGTGAAGCCCTCGGGCACGGTTGTGGTGGCAGCGGTTGCCAGCCGTTCGGCCGACAAGGCGGAAAAGTTCGCGCAGGAAACCGGTGTGCCGCGTTTTCACAGCTCGTACGAAGCCCTGCTGGCGGATCCGCAAATCGATGCAATCTACAACCCGCTGCCCAACAGCCTGCATGCGGAGTGGTCGATTCGCGCCTGCGAGGCCGGCAAGCACGTTCTGTGCGAGAAACCGCTGTGCACGAGCGGCGATGAGGCACGTGCCATGTTCGCGGCGGCACGCAAGAATCGCGTGCACCTCGTGGAAGGCTATCCCTACCGGGCCCAGCCACAGACGATTGCGGCGCTGGAAATGATTCATGCGGGGGCCATTGGGTCACTGCAGCTCATTCAATCGAGCTTCGGGTTCACACTCTCTTCCAGACCCAACATCCGCGGGAGCGCCGAGCTGGCCGGCGGCTCACTGATGGATGCAGGAACGTATCCGGTGAGCCTCATTCTCATGGCGGCCAGGGAACGACCGGCGCGCGTGAGCGCGGTGGCTCATTGGAAAGAGGGTGTTGATCACGCGTTGGCGGCCACTCTCGAATTCCAGAGCGGCCTGTTGGCGCAGGTGACGAGCAGCTTCGCCACGAGCGTGCACCGCTTTGCACTCATTGCAGGCACGCAAGGTGTCATTCAGACCCAATTCCTCAACCACCCGCCCCTGAGCCGACCCGCCGAATTCCTGATCAAGCGCGGCGTGGGCGCGGATCCGGATTTCGAAACCATCGAGACCACCGCTTTAAACGGTTTTCGCGCTGAGGCGGAATCGTTTGCACGGCTGGTGCGCGGCACGGATGCTCAATGGCAAGGTGCCACGCCGGAGGAATCCATCGACATCGTCCGAACGCTGGAAGCGATCCTGCAAAGCGCCCGGGCTGGCCGGCCCGTGGACTTATAACGCCACGCGCCGCTCGAGCCAGCGAGCCACGAGGCGGCGCGTCACCGGGTTTGATCCCGAGCGACGCGCCGGTTGACTCGCTCAGCTGCTTTGTGGCGTGGGGGTAGTGGTGGTGGTGGTCGCCTGTGAGGGCAACTGTCTCACCAACGGTCCCGTATCCTGCAACGCTGTCAGGTTGAACAGCTCGGGCCGCAAGGTCCGATACCGTTCCACCGCCACAAACAGTGTTGAGGGATCACGCTGGAGGCGGCGAGCGACTTCGGCAAGTGTCGCCACGCCGCGCTCGGTCGCGTACCAGGTGATCAGCGCTCTGGCGAGTGCCAGCCGCCGTTGACGCGAGCGGGAAAGGACTTCGCTCCTTTCCAGGCCCAGCGTACAGGTGACCGTATCGATGACCTGGTCGAGGGAGTACGTGCTGCGATACACCCGCATGTTGCGCGGAATCGCCGCCATGAACTCGCGATCTCCCAGGACGCGCGGATCATCCGTGCCGCCGTGCTCGAAGCTCTGAGTTTCCCCGCCTGCCGGGGTTTCCAACATGAGCTTGTTGTAGGCGAAGCGCGCCTGATCCGGCCTTTGCCCCAGCATCCGCAGCCCCACATTGGTCGTGAGCCACGGTGTGTTGCCAGTTCCCGCGTAGGCGAGATGACTGCTCAACGCATAGTCGGCCGGGTCGGTCACCTTGCCGGAACGCACCGGCAACATGTGAACGTGGCGGATGAGCCTCAACAGGTAGACATCCGGATCGATCAACAGTGCGTGATAGCGCTGCTGGAACAGGTGTCCCAGCTCACCGGCACGCCGGTGTACGCGCCGGGCGTACTGGCTGCTCAGGCGTTGCATGAGCCGGCCGACTGGCATATCAGATATCTGCAGGACCAGATGGATCGCATCTGATTCCCAGCAGAATGCGTGCGCGCGCACGCGACATCTGACCAGCATCGTCGAGAGCAGTCTCTCGAACGTCGCGTAATCGGCCTCTTCAGTGAAAATTGGTTGACGAGCGTTACTACGTTGAACGACGTAATAGACGCCGCCCGGTACGTGCAATCTGGATCGGCGTGACATCCTTGCCTCCCCACTCCCATGTGCGATTCAGTGGCTTCCGTGCTAGTCGCAGGTACGGGCTCCCTGCCCTACTTACGACCCCCATCGACGAGTCCGCATTGGTGCGGCACCTCAGTTGGTCTCCATGCCGGCAAGTTGGTTCCACTCCATGACATGTTGGGTCATTTCGATCCAGCTGGATCTGACAACTTGCGATGCTCAATCATTGAGCTGCGGATACCGGGTCTGATCCTGCAACATCACGCCACCGCAGGCAAGCTCCGACGTGAGCGCACGCATACTTTTTTTTCACGCCCGGAGCCAACGCCGGTTAATACCCCGGTGCCGGACACAAACGTGCGAATGAGGCAGTTACTGTCACCCACCTAGGGCCCCTGGAAGAAAGTCCCGTTTCAATCCAGGCACCGGGAGACGCTAGGTCCCTATCGTACGGACGAGCGGTCTGCACGTATTCCTTCGACACCATCCGATCGACAACGCTCACGCAGGAGACAGTAACTGCCACACCATTACTGCTGCAGCACAGCGAAATATCTCACCGGAAGAGGAATTTATTTTTGTCGTTCCACCAGAAGGTGTCAATTGCCGGCGGCGGCAGTCAGCTCCAACAGCGCGCTGCCCTCGGAAACCCGATCGCCGGGCGCAAAGTGCAGCGCCTGAACGGTTCCGGCATGCGGCGCGGTGATGGCATGTTCCATCTTCATCGCTTCGATCACCATCAGAACTTCGCCGGCGGTAACCGTTTGTCCCTCGGTTACCTTCACTGCGACGACCACTCCGGGCAGCGGGGTTGTGAGTCCGCCACCGGTCGCGGACGCTGAGAATTCCTTGTCGCGCGGGTCCTCGTGAACAAAATCATAATGTTGGCCTTCGACCCACACATGCACGTGTATTCCGTATACGTACACTCGCGCTTTCAGACGCATGGCGTCGAGGGTGGCTGAGATTTCGCCGTCCGTGCGTAACACGTTGGACACAGGAACGGGCGTCTCCCCTACGGCAATCGTCAGCCGTTCCCCCTGTTGTTCGATTGCGATCGCGTGCTGTTGGCCGCGCAGTTGCAAAGAAAACTGCACGGTGGCGGGCAGATTGAGCATAAAGCCATCCACACTCGCCCAGGGATCGGTGCCTGCGGGAGCTGGATGAACAGCAAGGGCCGCCAAAACCAGCGCCCGTCGATCCTGCGCGAGAGCGCCCTTGTCGGCAAATTGTTTCGCATGTGATTCGAGGAAGGCGATGCTGTGCTCAACCCGCAGAAACTCGGGTGCCTGGAGGATTCGGGCGAGCCAGCGCTCGTTGGTGCGCACGCCGGCGCAATGAATCCGCTTCAGCGCACGGGCGAGCTTGCCGGCCGCTTCCGTCCGTGTCGGCCCCCAGCAGATCACCTTGCCCAGCAATGAGTCATAACTCTCGGGAACCCGGTCACCGGTGCTGAAACCGGCGTCCACGCGGGCGAATTCAGGCGCCGGCCACTCGAGCACTCGCAGCTCGCCGGCACTCGGCAGAAACTCCCGTTCAGGATCCTCTGCGCAGATGCGTGCTTCAATCGCGTGGCCGTTGAGATTGATTTCGGCCTGCGCGCGCGGCAAACGGCCGCCCGCAGCCACGATGAGCTGCCACTCGACGAGATCGAGGCCCGTCACCTGCTCGGTAACGGTGTGCTCCACCTGCAACCGGGTATTCATCTCCATGAAATAAAACTCGCGCCCGTCGAAGAGAAATTCGACGGTACCCGCCCCGACATAACCGATGTCGCGAGCGACGACGATCGCTGCCGCCCGCAGGCGATCACGCAGATCGTCCGGCAATCCCGGTGCCGGGGCCTCTTCAATCAGCTTCTGGTGGCGACGCTGAATGGAACAGTCGCGATCGCCCAGATGGACAAAGTTGCCGTGCGAGTCGGCGAAGATCTGCACCTCAACGTGCCGCGGGGCCGCCAGATAGCGCTCCAGCAACAGCGAGCCATCACCAAAGCCGCTTTCTGCCAATCGCCGCGCCGCAGCAAGCGCCTCGGGGATCTCCGCCTCATTGCGCACAATGCGCATGCCCTTGCCACCACCGCCCGCGGCCGGCTTGATGATGAGCGGCATTCCCAGGCGACGCGCTTGCGACTGCAGATGGGCCAGATCCTGATCGGCGCCTTCGTAACCCGGAAGAACCGGTACACCCTTGGCCCGCATGCGCGCCTTGGCCACGATTTTCGAGCCCATGGCGCTTACGGCCGCCGCGGGCGGACCAACATAGATCAATCCCGCGTCAACCACGGCCTGGGCGAACTCGGCGTTCTCCGACAGAAATCCATAACCTGGATGAATCGCATCAGCCTGGGTTGCGCGCGCGGCATCCAGGATCTTCTGGATGTTCAGATAGCTTTCGCGCGGTGGAGCGGGTCCGATCCGGACGGCTTCGTCCGCTTGTTTCACGTGCTGTGCGCACGCGTCGGCATCGGAAAACACCGCAATCGTGCGAATTCCGAGGTCGCGCGCGGTTCGGAAGATCCGGCAGGCAATTTCGCCGCGGTTCGCAACCAATAAACGTTGGATCACTCGCAGTTCCCCTTCCATCACATCGGACGTCCGGATCACATCCGGAACACGCCGAAGCGCGTCTCGTCGCCTGGTGAGTGCCTGACCGCAGCGAGACTCAGCGTGAGCACGCGCCGGGTTTCAGCCGGATCAATGACACCGTCGTCCCAGAGTCGCGCGGACGAGTAGTAAGGATGGCCTTGCGTTTCGTACTGTTGCCGGATCGGTTGCTTGAACGCTTCTTCTTCGGAGGTCGCCCAATCGACGCCCTGCGCCCTCATCTGATCGCGTTTGACAGTCGCCAATACACTCGCGGCCTGTTCGCCGCCCATCACCGAGATCCGGGCGTTCGGCCATTGAAACAAAAAACGCGGTGAGTAGGCGCGTCCGCACATCGCGTAGTTGCCGGCGCCATAACTGCCTCCGATGATCACGCTCAACTTTGGAACGTTCGCGCAGGCAACTGCGGTGACCAACTTGGCTCCGTCCTTGGCAATGCCACCCGCTTCCGCGCGCCGGCCGACCATGAAACCGGTGATGTTCTGCAGAAATAACAGCGGCACGCGGGCCCGGGCACACAGCTCGATGAAATGCGCGCCCTTCAGGGCACTTTCTGAAAACAGGATGCCGTTGTTGGCGAGGATGCCGACGGGATAGCCGCCGATATGGGCAAATCCACACACCAGCGTCGTGCCGTAGAGCTGTTTGAATTCATCCAGCTCGGAGGCATCGACCAGGCGCGCAATGACTTCGCGTACGTCATAGGGTTTGCGCAAGCTCGAGGGAACGACTCCGTAGATCTCTGATATGTCGTATTTCGGCTCACGCGGCGCCACGGGCGGAAGGGTGTCCGTGGCCGGGGCGAGCCTGGAAACGATCCGCCGCGCGATTGAAAGCGCGTGAGTATCGTTTTCAGCGTAGTGATCGCAAACACCCGACTCGCGGCAGTGCACATCCGCGCCACCGAGGGATTCAGCGTCGATGTCTTCGCCCGTAGCGGCCTTCACCAATGGCGGGCCGCCGAGAAACACCCGGCCCTGGTTTCTCACGATGACGTTTTCATCCGACATCGCAGGAACATAGGCGCCACCGGCAGTACACGAGCCGTGAACCACGGCGATCTGCGCGATACCCGCGCCTGACAGCGTTGCCTGGTTGTAGAAAATCCGTCCGAAGTGATCTCGATCCGGGAACACTTCGTCCTGCGCGGGCAGAAACGCACCACCGCTCTCGACCAGGTAAACACATGGTAGGCGGTTGTCGCGGGCAATCTCCTGAGCCCGCAAATGCTTCTTCACCGTGATTGGGTAATAGGTACCGCCCTTCACAGTCGGGTCGTTCGCAACAATCACGCACTCGCGGCCACTGACGCGACCGATGCCGGTGACGATGCCACCCGCGGAGATCTCACCGCCGTACATGCCGTGCGCCGCGAGCTGTGACAGCTCGAGGAACGGGCTACCCGTGTCCAGCAGGACACGAACGCGCTCACGCGCCGTCAGCTTGCCGGCGGCTTTGTGTTTCTTCACCGCCGCGGCCGACCCGCCCTGTGCCACGCGCGCAACCTGTTGCCGCACACCCTGCACCAGCTCGCCCATAGCCTGCTGGTTGGCGCGGAACTCTTCCGAATGCACATCGATGCGGGACGAAATTGCAGCCATACTTGCCACGATTGCCGGTTTGTCCGACAATCATACGATCTGACACAACGGGAAGGCAAGCACATGGCTGCCACAGACTGCGATTTCGGGCTGGATGAGAGCATCGAGGAGATCCGAACCCAGGTGCGACGCTTCGCGACCGAGCGCATTGCGCCGCGGGCGGACCAGATTGACCGGAGCAACGAATTTCCGCGTGACCTGTGGCCTGCCCTCGGTGAGCAGGGACTGTTAGGGGTCACGGTACCCGAGCGTTGGGGCGGCGCTGGCCTCGGCTACCTGGCACATACGATTGCCATGGAAGAGATCTCGCGCGCCTCCGGCTCAGTCGGACTCTCCTACGGCGCGCATTCCAACTTGTGCGTCAACCAGATCCGCCTGAACGGGACCGACGCGCAGCGCGACACCTACCTCCCCAAGCTGGTGAGCGGCGAACATGTTGGTGCGCTGGCGATGTCCGAACCGGGATCCGGCTCGGATGTTGTATCGATGCAGTTGCGCGCCGAGCTGCGCGGTACCAACTACGTCCTCAACGGCCGCAAGATGTGGATCACCAATGGTCCCGATGCGGAAGTGTTTGTCGTGTATGCGAAGACGGATATCTCGGCCGGTCCGCGCGGCATCAGTGCATTCATAGTGGAGCGCGGGACGCCGGGCTTCACCACCGCGCAGAAGCTCGACAAGCTGGGAATGCGGGGCTCCGGCACGTGCGAGCTGGTTTTCCAGGATTGCGCGGTCCCTGCGGCGAATCTGCTGGGCAGCGTGAATCGAGGTACGGCTGTATTGATGAGCGGCCTCGACTACGAGCGTGTCGTGCTGGCCGGCGGTCCGCTCGGCCTGATGGCAGCCGCACTCGACCTCGTTCTGCCCTACGTGCGCGAACGCAAGCAGTTCGGACAACCTATTGGTACATTCGAGCTCATGCAGGCAAAAGTGGCTGACATGTATTCCTCTCTCAATGCGAGCCGTGCGTACGTCTACTCTGTGGCCAGAGCGTGCGATGCCGGCACCGTCAAGCGCCGCGACGCGGCCAGTTGCATTCTGTTCGCCGCCGAACATGCGACGAAAGCGGCACTCGAAGCGATCCAGTCCCTGGGTGGTAATGGCTACACAAATGACTATGCCGCGGGCCGCCTGCTGCGCGATGCGAAGCTCTATGAGATCGGCGCGGGCACACAGGAGATCCGCCGCATGCTGATTGGACGCGAGCTGTTCGAAGGGGGCGCCTAGCCAGCGCTGCTTGAGCACAGTCCCGATGAGCCTGCCGTTTGATCAGATCCAGATGGAACCGGCCTACCGCAAGGTGGCCGTGGCCATCAGCGGGCGGATACTGGATCGCACGCTGCGCGAAGGCGATCGGCTACCTCCGGAAACGGAGCTGGCCCGCCAGTTCGGCGTGAACCGCTCGACTATACGCGAGGCCTTGCGCGAGCTCGAAAGCAACGGCCTGGTCACGCGCCGCGCCGGATCGAAGCTCATGAGCGTGAGCCGACCGCAACACTTCGCCATCGCCGGCGCGGTCACTCGCGGGCTGGTCATGCACGATGTCACCTTCCGTGAGGTTTGGGAGGCTTTGACACTGCTCGAGCCACCGATTGCCGCGAGCGCCGCGACGGCACGCACATCCGACGACCTGATCCTGATCGATGCGTCCGCAGAGCGGTTTGCATCTGACAACACGGCCACTGAACAGGCGGCGCACGGTGCGGCGGAGTTCTTTCGCAGTGTCGGCGGTGCAACTCACAACCAGGTTCTGATGCTCGCCCAGGAGCCGTTGTTACAGTTACTCGAGCCTTCGCTGCGGGTAATGATCGACGACGTTCCTCAGGCGCGCTCCCGCATCACGACCGCACAACGCAAGATCAGCGAGGCCCTGCACTCCCGCGACACCGAGGGTGCGCGCACGTGGATGGCGAAGCACATCCGCGACTTCCGCAAGGGATTTGAAATCGCAGGAATCGATCTGGAACATCGGATCACCGCCTAGGCTTTCGTATTGGCCCCTGGTGCCATTGAATTTACATAACGCGTTGGCTATGTTCTCGCCCCCAACAAGAAACGAGAAACGCGGCGGGGATGAGAGCGTTGATATTGTTGATTCTGGCGTTGCTGGGTGGCTCCCTGCCGCTCACGCCCGCACAGGCGTCCTGCCTCGAACCGCGCGAGGCCGGCGAGTGGACCAATGTGGCGCACGATACGAAGAGCGTGGTGAGCCTCGATCTGCGCTTCATCTGTCAGGATCACATGCTGAACGGGGCGCCCTACCCGCCCGGCCCGGACTGGTACGTGCACGCAGTGGGCAAATGCGACCCGGTTGATTGCGACTGGCACGAGGTTGGGGCGAAGCGGCTGTCGAGCACGCACATCTTCGCTGTGTTTGATCAGAACAACGCGCGGCGCTATGTCTACCTGCGGATGTCACAATCCCAACCCGACCTGCTGTGGGCCTGGATCTATACCGACTTCAAGGATCCAACACGCAGCAACTACGGCGTTTACGACTGGTTCAGGCGAGTCGAGCATTGAGAACGCAATGGCGTGTGCTCGCGCTGCTGGTGGGTCTCGCCGGATGCTCCGGCCGAGCCGAGCCGGCCATGGACTCCATGAAGAGCGATGCGGATCACCGGCCGGGGACGCAGCAGCCCGTGAAGTCACATGAAGTGGTGCCATTGCCCGAAGAACCGGAGCCGCCGGCGAGCCTGCCGCCTTGATCGAAGGACGCCTGGTCTAAAGAGCCGGGCTCCGTGCGAACTTTTTCGCGCCCATTAAAAAAGCGTGCGAGGTCTCCCTCGCACGCTCTAACGTTGCGCGACGACGAATGAGGGGGTCAATCGTCGCTACGAACGTGGCCTCGCTTGGGCACTAAGCCGGAGTCAACGTGCCCGGTGTGAGGCGCACCGCCGATGGAGATAAAGCAAAGGGCATGCCAGTCGCTGAACCCCCTGAATCGGGGACCGACGGCACGAGGCACCGACCGGATCGGTCGATTGCGCACTCTTTGAGTGCAGAAACTCACCCCGGCGGCATCGCCAGGGAGCAAGCGCCTGTGCAGGCTGCAAGGCCTCGCCTCAGTCAGCGCTAGGGCGTGACCGTAACCCAGTCCGTCACGCGGACGGCCTGCCGCTGGAGAATGCGCCCAAAGATCGGTTGGAGCTTGTCCAGCACATCGACCGGCGGCCGCTTGGGATCCGGGGGTGCTACGTAGTCAACCCACAGATCAGTGTACCCCCCGCCCCATTCCCGAGCCTGCAGCTTGGCCCCGTCAGCAGTGATCCCGATCAGGAGCACCTGGGTCCAGTCGAAGAGCGCCGGTTTGGAGGTTGGGTCACCGGTCACATAACCCCAACCCCGCAGGTAGTCCGGGAGATCCTTACGAAAGGGACCGCCGGCCGCCTGGGAGGAGTTGTTGAGCGCGGGCGCCAGCACGATCAGCGCTTCCAACCGCTCCGAGGCGGCCAACTGGGCAAACTGCCTGGCCACCTCCTTCGACAACCCCTTGGCTACGGAGTTGTTCACAAAATTCTCGTCCCGGTCGTGCAGGAGCGCATCCGAGGCACCCAACGGCACGGCCACCAGCTCGAGTTGCGTCAGTCGCTGACTGACGGCATCGGCGAGCATGGAGTCGACATTCCAGTTGAGCAGATGGGTCTTGAAGAAGCTTTCTGACAGGTTTTTGCTGGTGTGGAAGTGAGTTACTTCCGCATCCATGATGTTGACGATGCCCACACGGGCACCCTTGTGGAGCAGCAACTGTGTCGGATCCTTGGCAACAGTCAACGCACTGGCCAGCAGCAGACAGGCAGCGAACACCACCTTGTGCATGCATCCCCCCCGATTTTTTAGTTGACGACAAAGTCTACGTCGACGGCCGCGCTGTAGATAGTACTGTTTCGCACTGAAAAGGGGCACTGGAACTGTTGTGCAGTACTCAACTTTCCGCCACGCGGGTCGTTATGCTCAAACGATGTCGAGATTGACTAAATACATGCCCGCCGTCGTGGGCTACAGGGAGAGGCTGGCGACTCTGCAAGGGGCGTGGGACAGCCTGGCCCTGCTCTCGCACCTGAGCGATGACGGGACCAACCTAAGCAACACGCGCGAGGCGTTTGAGTCGCTGGCCGCTGACCTCGTCACACATCTCGAAACCGAAACGCACAAGAAGGCGTTGCTGGCCGCACGGGCCCGCGCTCAGGTCGCAATCGACATACTGGTGCGTAACCTGTTCGAACGGACGGCCGACATCGGCTTCCTCGCCGCCGACGACGACATCCGCAACTATGCGAGCGCAGCCGTAGCGTCTGATACCAATGAGGAATCAGTCACGGGCGCGCTCAATGCCAACCACCGCTCGATGCAACAGCGGCTGGCCGAGTACGTCTCCAAGTACTCGGTATATCAGAATGTCATCCTACTGTCGCCGCAAGGGCGGGTCCTCCTCCAACTCGAGGGTGGCCAGGCACCCGCGGCGACCCGCGATCCCCTGATTTCCACGACCCTGGCAACCGACGGTTACGTTGAAACGTTCCGCCGCACCGATCTCGTTCCCGACGCTCGCCGCGCCCTGATCTATTCCCAGCGGGTCACCTCCGAGGGGCAGACACTCGGTGTGTTGTGTCTGTGTTTCCGGCTCGAGGACGAGTGCGAGGGCATTTTTACCCAGCTGCGCAGCCAGACCGACTGGACGGTGCTCGCCCTCCTCGACGCCAACAACGAAGTCATTGTCAGCAGCGACACCCAGCAGATGCCGATCGGAGCAAAGCTGGCGGGCGTCGGCACCGAGACGGGCAACATCCTGCGCTTCGCAGGCCGCGAGTTTCTGGCGGTCACCTGTAAGGCGCAGCCCTACCAGGGCTACGCCGGCCCCGCCTGGCGTGGCCACGTCATGATTCCCCTGGAGCGCGCTTTCGAGGCACACGAGGGTGCCGACGAAGCCACCTGCGCTGCCGAGGTGCTCGCCGACCTGCGGGCAACTGCCTCCAAGTTTTCAGCCGCCCTGCGCGAGATTCCGCGCCAGGCCGATGCCGTCCAGAGAGATCTCAACCGCTCGGTCTGGAACGGCAGCGTCCGCCTGTCCGTGGGCGCCGGCTCCAACGGCACCTTCGCCAAGGCCCTGCTGCGCGAGATCAGCAACATGGGCCGCAAGACCAAGGAGGTTTTCGAGCGCTCCATCGAGGAGCTGCATGAAACCGTGGTCTCCTCGGTTCTGCACGACAGCCGCTTCCTGGCATCACTCGCCAGCGAGTTGTTGGATCGTAACTTCTACGAGCGTGCCAACGACTGCCGCTGGTGGGCCCTGAATGGGACTCTCAGCGGTCGGCTCGCGGGCGTGGAGGGTTGCACCGACGCCGCCGCGACTGAGGTTCTGCGTCATATCAACTCTCTTTACACGGTCTATCACGCGATCGTGCTGTTCGACAGCCAACGCCGGATCGTTGCGACATCGCGTCCCGAGCACGAAGAAATGCTGGGCACCGTGCTCGATGAGGCCTGGGCGACGGATGCGCTGGCAGTCAGTGGCACACAGGCCTACAGCGTGTCCCAGTTCCGCCCGAGCCCGCTCTATGATGGTCGGCCGACTTATATTTTCGCCGCGGGAATCCGCGGTGCCGGTGGCCGTTCCAGCGGCGGCATCGCGGTTGTGTTTGATACCGCCCCGCAACTCGCGGCCATGTTGCAGGACTCGATCCCGAAGGATGAAAGCGGCAACCTCCAGGCCGGCTGTGTTTCCCTGTTCCTGGACCATGATCTGCGCGTTCTGTCGTGCACGAACCCCGCGATCGAGGTCACCAGGCTAGAGTGGATACGCGAAAGCGCGCGCACGGGCGCGGCCCAGGTCATGCGCATCGGTGACGAATACTATTCAGTGGGCGCAAAGCGCGATACCGGCTACCGGGAATACGAGGGCCTGGGCGGCTATGCCGTCGTGCTCATGCCTCTGGGGCACATTTCCGAACAAACCGCCACGCGCCGCCTCCTGACCCAGCGCCCGTCGACCCGCCAGGAAGGAGCCAAGCAGGACACGGTCGAGCTGGCGAGCTTTGCGGTTGGTGAAAACTGGTACGCACTGCCAACTGCTCATGTCATCGAAGCCGTGGATGCACGTTCGCTGCAGTCCCTGCCGAAGACGCAAACCTGGTGTGCGGGCTACCTCATGTTTGCCGGCGAGCCGATCATGGTTGCTGACATGGCGCGGCTGCTCGGGACGACCAACATCGAAACACCTCGAACGGTGATTGCCATCAGGGCGCCGGGGCAGACGCGACCGTTCGGACTGCTCGTGGAAGCGCTGGGCGATATTCCGGAGGTCGCGCGCGATCGCCTCCTCACGATAGATACCCTGCGCAACGAAGACACATCACTGCTGGTCGAGTTTGCACTCGAGGTCGCTGACCCCAGCGATCCGATGGTGATGGTGCTGAATACCCAACGCCTGGCCAAGCTCCTGCGCGGTGAGCCCCTGGAAGCCGTCGCGGCCTAACCCGCGGCCAGTCCCTGGCTAGGGATAGTGCCGCGCCAATAAACGCAGTGCAGCATCGAATTCATCTGCCGCCTGAGGTCCCGCCGGTTTATGCTCTCCAGCTACTGCGCGGGATGCGAGGCGGTGTCCATTGCTCACTTCATCGCAAACATCGGCCGTCCACGGGGAGATGGCCGATCGTTTCAGGGAATTTGATTGGGCCGCGACCCCGCTCGGGCCGGTCGACCGCTGGCCCGAAAGCTGGCGGCACGCAGTCAACATCATCCTGGACTCGAGCTTTCCCACCGCCCTCGCGTTAGGTTCCGAGCTCGTCTACTTCTACAACGATGCATTCATCCCGCTGGCGGGTCCGTCGCGACATCCGCTCGGCCTGGGTACACCCGTACCTGTCGCCTGGAAGGAAATCTGGCCAACGATTCTCGCGCATCGCTTTGAGTACGTGCTCAGCACCGGCATGCCGACATTCGAGGCTGACATGTTGTTGCCGCTGGAGCGTAGCGGCTACCTCGAGGAAACGTTTGTCACGTTTTCATTCGCCGCCCTGCGCGACGCGCACAACAAGCCCAGCGGCATCTTTTGTACAGCGATAGAGACAACCGCGCGCGTCATTGCCGATCGGCAGCTCGTCTGTTTGCGAGCTCTGGCCGCGCAAGGATCGTTGGCTGAGACACCGGAGGCGGCTTGCCAGGGCGCGGTGACGGCGCTGGAAGCCAACCCTCGCGATGTCCCGTTTGCCCTGCTCTACCTGGTCGATAAGAGCGGCAAGCGGGCGCGACTGGCCGCGACGGTGGGGCTCGGTTCGATTCCCGATTCGGTGCCGGCCCTCGTAGACCTCGCCGGCGGCACGGATCCCTGGATGCTCAGAACTGTGGCGACGACGCGTGCGCCGGTATCGATCGATGCAGTTCAGGGTCTCATTGCGGCCGGGTTGCGCACTGGGGAGGTGGTTCCGCAGCATGCTGTTGCGTTGCCGATTGCTCGGCGTGGGGATGCGGGACTCGCCGGTATCCTCGTCGCCGGCGCCAATCCGATGCGCCCCCTGGAGGAATCACGGACTTTTCACACGCTGATCGCCGGGCACCTGGAAACGGCCGTTTCCAATGCCGAAGCCAAACAGTTTGAACGGGAGCGGACCCAGGCACTGGCCGAGCTGGATCAGGCCAAGACGATTTTCTTCAGTAACATCAGCCACGAGCTGCGCACTCCCCTGACTCTCCTGCTCGCGCCGCTGGATGAGGTCCTGTCAGGCAACAAACTCGACAGCTCGGATCGAGAAGGGCTGGAGCTCGCCCGTCGCGGCGGCGGGCGCCTGCAGAAGCTGGTGAACTCGCTTCTCGAGTTTTCCCGGATCGAGGCGGGTCGCATTGAAGCGGCTTACGAACCACTGGATCTCGCGGCCCTGACGTCTGACCTGGCGAGCATGTTTCGCTCCGCATTTGAGCGGTCAGGTGTCACGCTGACAATCGATTGCGACCCACTGCCGGAACCGGTGTACGTGGACCGGGACAAATGGGAAAAGGTCGTGCTCAACCTGCTGTCCAATGCGCTCAAGTTCACTTTCGCAGGCGAGGTTCGAATCACTCAGCGCGTGGTGGATGATCACATCGAGCTCGAAGTGCGAGACAGTGGGTGCGGAATCGCAGCAGAGGATCTGCCCCGGGTTTTCGAGCGCTTTTTCCGAGGCCGTCCCTCACAGACACGAACACACGAAGGCACCGGTATCGGCCTGTCACTCGTTCAGGAGCTGGTCAGACTGCATGGAGGCAGCATCTCGGCGCGCAGTGAGCTGCGCCAAGGCACGACGATGACGGTTCTGATTCCGAGAGGAACCGCTCACCTGGATCCGAGTCGGATCATCGCTCCACGCCAGACTGTGCCATCCCGGGCAGGACTCCATGCGTTTGTTGAAGAAGCCCTCGGATGGTTGCCCGATTCGACCCCGCTGACACAAACCGCGCCCGAAGATCACGCGAACGAGCCGTCAGCAAACATCCTCGTCGTTGACGACAATGCGGATATGCGCGGGTATCTGTGTCGTCTGCTCGACCAGCGTTGGAAAGCCCGGGGCGCACCTGACGGACTCGCAGCCCTTGCCAGCATTCAGCGCGACCCGCCTGACCTGGTCATTGCCGACGTGATGATGCCCCGGCTGGACGGCTTCGGATTGCTCCGAGCGCTTCGGGCCGATGACGCTACAGCACGAGTACCCGTCATGCTGTTATCAGCGCGTGCCGGCGAAGAAGCTGCCGCAGAGGGTCTGCGAGCCGGCGCTGATGACTATGTCAGCAAGCCGTTCTCGGCCCGCGAACTCATTGCAAGGGTCGAATCGCGCCTCAGCCAGGCGCGACTTCGGGCGGCCGAACGGCACGGCCGCGACGCGGCGGAAAAGGCGAACCAGGCGCGCGACGAATTCTTCGCCATGCTTTCGCATGAGTTGCGCACACCGCTGATGGCGGTGTTAGGTTGGACTGCCCTCCTGCGCGGCGATCGCCTCGGACCACAGGACTCGGCGTACGCGATCGATATCATCGAACGCAACGCCAGAACCCAGCGGCGCATGGTTGACGATCTGTTGGATGTATCCCGGATTGTCACGGGTCGACTGCGGATCGACTCCCGACCCATCCCATCGTTGGCCCCCGTACTGGCCATGGTTGTTGATTCGTTCCGCCCCGTCGCTCACGCCAAGGGACTCACTGTCGCCACGATGCTGGAACACGGCGCGGGCCCCTTGAGTGCGGATCCGGAACGATTGCAACAAGTGTTCTGGAACCTGTTGTCAAACGCGATTCACTTCACTCCGCCCGGGGGTACGATCACAGTTGGGTGCGCCCGGAACGAGACAAACGTAGTCATCCGCGTGCGTGACACCGGGCGAGGCATCAGTCCCGAGGCTGTGCCGCACATATTCGAGCGCTACTGGCAGGCGGGCAGCACTCATCCCAGAAAACAAGGGTTGGGGCTGGGGCTTGCGATTGCGCACAAGCTCGTTGAGTTGCATTCAGGGAGCATCGAAGCGCGTAGCGACGGCGAAGGTCGAGGATCTCTATTCACCGTGACATTGCCGGTCGCCGCCGCTGACTCGGTGAGCGCACCGGTTGTAGCGGATTTTGAGCCGTTGGCCGCCGCAAGTGCGCGCATCATGGATGCGGCCACTGCGACCGCGGAACGTGATCCGGATGCGGTTATCAGCACCTCGCCTGCGCTTCATGTACTCGGCATGACAACGCCACTGCGTAGCGCGAACTCGGATGACAGCGAAATCGCGTTGCGGATTCTGTTGGTGGAAGATCACGATGGCATTGCGAGAGCGTGCCAACGACTTCTGGTCAGTCATGGCCACGTCGTAATTCGAGCCGCCGGTACGGCAAGCGCGTTGGCCGCCGCCGAACGCGAGATTTTTGATCTATTCATTTGCGACATGCGGCTCCCGGATGGCAGCGGACTCGATCTGTTGCCCAGACTGCGCTCGTGTTCCCACGGTGCAGCGCAATGCAACATAACTCCGGCTATCGCCATCAGCGGAAGTGTTTATGAAGGAGATATTGCAAGGTGCCTGCAGGCCGGCTTCAACGCGCACGTTCCGAAGCCATTCGACGAGGATCGCTTACTGGCGGTGATTGCGCAGGTGATGAATGTCGCGCCGCAACAGAAGGCGGCAAATGGGATCGGGGGCGTCCCTGCCCCCGTCCCAGCTCGTCATCGGTGATCCATAGAGCACCGCCGACATGGAGTCACCATCGTTATGCGCGTCCATGGCGCATGACGGATCGATTGACGAGCTCACCTCGAACTACAAACTGGGCCGCTGCCACGCTGAGCCCGCGGCCATGATGCGCGCCTGAGTTGTGTGCACAATTGGCCTAAGGTCCAATACGCGTCGCGCGCGGTTGCTCTGTTCAGGCTTGGGCTTTTGGATAGATGTTGGAGTTAACACCTGCAAGCGATGCAAGGTGTACGAGATCGACGACAGAGGTGGCGTTCATTTTGCGCATCATGCGCGAGCGATGCACCTTGATGGTTTTCTCAACGATGCCGAGCTCCGCGGCAATCTGTTTGTTGAGTCGGCCGGCCACCACTTTCTCAAACACCTGCCGCTCACGTCGCGTCAGGGTGTCGAGCTTTGCAAACGCCGAATGACGCAGACTCCACATTGCACGCACCGATGCATCGACGCGCAGCGCTTCTTCCACCGCTTTGAGAAGCTCGTGGTCATCGACCGGCTTGGTCAGGAAATTCACCGCACCGGCTTTCATCGCGCGAACGCTTTTGGAGATATCGCCATTGCCAGTGAGGAAAATAATGGGGCGATGACAATCGGAGGTGGACAGGTGCTGCTGCAGCTCGAGGCCGTTCAAGCCGGGCATGGCCAGGTCGAGAATGATGCAACCGGCGGAGAAACGAGCTTCGCCACTCACCAGGAACTCACCGGCCGACCCGAACAGGTGCGTGGTGTAACCGGCCGATCGCAGGAGTCGCGAGAGTGCTTTACGCACATCCGCTTCGTCATCGACGATGTATATGACTACCGGAATCGCGTTCACTTGGGAGGTTCCTTCCGGTCGTCCGACCCCTCCTGCAACATGGCCCCGATGCTTCGGACGATGACCGCCGCGCGCTTATCGTCAGTAACGATATCGCTCAGGATCTCGCGAAGCTCCTCCAGATTCACGTGATCTGAAGCGAGAAAACGCTGAGCCGCCTGAGCGTTGCTCAGGATCGCGGTCAACGGCTGGTTGAGCTCGTGAACCAAGGCCGCTAGTACTGAAGTAGACTCCGGCACGAAACACCACTCTCATCGGGCGAACTGGTCGCCGTTCCTTGATTTGGGGCGGCACATCTATCCCCGCGATGCACCAGACGCTGATTGTGCAGCCGGGGTGCGTAGCGCTCAAGCGATGTTTGCGCGCTCATACAAAAAAATCCGGCAACAGATCTTCTTCGCGCACACCTTCGTGGCGGTAGCGTGAAAAATCCGTCACTCCTGCAGTGCGCAAGACCTCTTCGTCGATGCAGAACCGCCCCGTAAATTCGCGGCTGTTGGCAGTGAGAATCGCATAGGCCGCGTCTGCCACGATCTCTGGCTTGCGGACACGCCGACGCTCGGTGTTGTCATATTTAGCCATGGCAATACGCAGCGCGGCGGTATCGATCACGGTACGCGGCCACAGAGCGTTTACAGCGGTTCCCTGCGCGCGCAACTCACCGGCCAGTCCAAGCACGCATAAGCTCATCCCGTATTTGGCAATAGAGTAGGCAACGTGCGGAGCAAACCAGCGTTCTTCCATGTTGAGGGGCGGCGAAATCATCAGGATGTGCCCGTTGGAGGAGCGCGCCAGGTGCGGCAAACACAACTTGGAGCACAGGAAAGTGCCGCGCGTGTTGATCTGGTGCATGAGATCAAAGCGCTTCATGTCGGTGTCCGGCGTCAGCGTAGGGCTGATTGCGCTGGCGTTATTCACCAGAATATCGATGCCGCCGAACGTTTCGACGGTGCGAGCTATGGCTCCAGCGACCTGTTCCTCGTTACGGATATCAACTGCCAGCGGCAACGCCTTCCCGCCAGCCGCCTCAATCTCGGACGCGGCTGTATATATCGTGCCTGGAAGCTTGGGGTGCGGCTCGGTGGTTTTGGCTGCGATTGCGATGTTCGCGCCGTCAGCCGCCGCTCGCAGGGCGATCGCGAGGCCGATCCCGCGGCTCGCACCGGTTATGAACAAAGTCCTGCCTGCCAGTGGGACAGATTGACTCATTGTTGCACTCCCCCTTTTTGCAGGCGTTCCCTATAACTAAAGAGAATTAGGCTAGGCCCCGGAAAGCCCCCAGACAGGTCACGGTCCGGTAACATTCTGCCCTATGGGATTACTACAGGTGACTTTATCTTGGCTGCGATAGGAACGGAGCAGGTACTCCACGTACAGCATTGGACGGACAACCAGTTCACTTTCACCACCACGCGCGATTCCGCCCTGCGATTCGAAAACGGGCAGTTCGTGATGGTGGGGCTCCAGGTCGACGACCGGCCACTCCTGCGTGCCTACAGCATCGCCAGCGCGAACCACGAGGAGCATCTCGAGTTTCTGAGCATCAAGGTTCCGGATGGCCCGCTGACATCCCGTCTGCAGCACATCCGCAAGGGTGATGCGGTACTCATCAGCCGCAAGCCCACGGGCACGTTGTTGCTGCACGACTTGAAGCCGGGTAAGCGCTTGTACCTATTGAGCACGGGCACGGGTGCCGCTCCGTTCATGAGCGTCATCAAAGACCCTGAAGTCTACGACCGCTTCGAGCATGTCGTTTTCGTTCACGGCGTTCGGTGGGTGCGCGAGAGCGCCGTTGTGAAGCACAAGATTGAAGAGCTGCGCGAGCACGAGTTTCTCGGCGAGATGGTGCGCGACAAGTTGCACTACTACCCGACCATCACTCGCGAGCCACACCCGAACTATGGGCGTCTCACCACGCTGATTCAGTCGGGAAAGTTGACTGATGACCTGGGCCTTCCGAAGTTGGATGCGAAGGAGGATCGGGTGATGGTGTGCGGGAGCCCGGGGATGCTCGCGGATACGCGGCATCTGCTGGATTCGACCGGGTTCCACATTTCACCGCATATCGGTGAACCCGGCGACTACGTGATCGAGCGGGCTTTCGTCGAGAAATAGCCCCGCCGGCTCGGATTTGTGACGGACGCACGGAACCGTCAACGTCCCTGTTCAGTTAACGTTGCAAAGGAGTAGCGTAGATTTGCTTTTGAAATCTACGGATTCAACGGCGGCATTCAGCTGCCGTTCAGACAACGCAACGAGGTCATCATGGACAACAAATCGCGTCGCCTCACTCCGGCCCGAGCCGCCATAGCGGGGCTCGCGTTGGCGGCACTTCCGATGTCTTCCTTCGCGTTTGTTTCCGTTGGAGTTTCGATCACTGTCGCGCCACCCGCTTTGCCGGTGTACGTACAGCCACCGTGTCCGGCGGTTGGATATATCTGGACGCCTGGCTACTGGGCTTATGGCGACGATGACTACTACTGGGTGCCGGGCACTTGGGTAATCGCACCCTCCCCTGGGTTTCTGTGGACGCCCGGATACTGGGGCTGGGGCAACGGTATTTATGCGTGGCACGAGGGCTACTGGGGCCCCCACGTAGGCTTCTACGGCGGCGTTAACTACGGGTACGGGTACGGCGGTGTTGGTTTTGAGGGTGGTTACTGGCGCGGTGGCGCCTTCTACTACAACCGGTCGGTCGCCAACCTTGGTGGCGTTCACGTCACCAACGTTTACAACAAGACGGTTGTGAACAACATCAATGTGACTCGTGTGAGCTACAACGGTGGTGAAGGCGGTTTGCGTTCGCGGCCGAACTCTCATGAGTTGGCGGCTCAGCATGATCACCACGTTGCCTACACCTCGATGCAACGGAATCAGGAACACGCCGCGTTTGGTAACCATGATCTGCGCGCATCAGTGAACCAGGGTAAGCCGCGCATTGCCGCTACCCAGCGGCCGGGGGCATTCACTGGGCATGGCGTTGAGTCTGCGCGCGCTGGTGAATGGCACGGTGGGCCGGGCGGCGGCCATGGACCTGACAGCCACGCAGCAAACGACCGCGGCGGCCCGGGTCGTGGACCGGATGTGCACTCAGGCGACCGTGGTGGGCCTGGGCATGGCGGTCCTGCGAATGTAGCCAGCCATAACGATCGGCCATCCGGACCTTCGGGGAGCGCTGAGGTACGCGGTGGTACGGGTGGTGGTGGCCATGGGCCCGAGAATCGCGGGGACTCGCATTTCGCCGGCCACAATGACCGACCGCCGGGAGCTGGCGGAAGCGCCGACGCCCACGGTGGGCCGAGCGCTGGTGGCCTCAACGACCGACCGTCTGGCAACGTGAGCGCGAACCACGGCCCGACGCCGGGTGGCGAACCTGCTGCACATGTGGCCGCCGATCGCCCGTCGGGTGCTGGTGGTCAGAACCACGGCCCAAACACTGGTGGTGAGCCGGCAGCGCATCTGGCTGGCCGGAACGATCGACCGCCGGGTGCTGGCGGAAGCGCCGATGCCCACGGTGGGCCTGGCGCTGGTGGCCGTAATGATCGGCCGTCTGGCAACGCGAACCACGGCCCGGCGGGTGGCGAACCTGCTGCACATGTGGCCGCCGATCGCCCGTCGGGTGCTGGTGGTCAGAACCACGGCCCGAACACCGGTGGTGAGCCGGCGGCACATTTCGCTGGCCGGAACGATCGGCCGGCGGGAGCTGGCAGCTCTGAGGTTCGCGGCGGAGCGGGTGGTGGTCAGCCCCACGTGGCTGTTGCTCGCAATGAGCGGCCTTCGCAGCCCAATGCTGGCGGTAGCGCCATGAACCGCGCTCCGCAGCAGCAGCGTGAAGTGCACAACATGGCACCCCCTGCGCGGCCTTCGCCGCAGCCGGCGCAGCAGCACTTCAACGGTGGTGGTGGCGGTGGGCAGCCGCGGCCGCAGGCGGCTCCGCGTCAGGAGGCCCCGCATCCCCAGAGTGCACCGCGCCCTGAAGCACACCGCGGTGGCGGTGAGCCCCACGGCCAAGGCGGTGGCGGACGTCCGCAGCCGCAGGCCCGTGGGCCAGGCGAGCACGGCCGGCGCTAGCCCACACCTAGCCCATACCTAGCCCACGCAAACGACGCGCGATCGATGAGGTCGCGCGTCGTGTCGTTTGAGACCGGGCGAAACCGGAGGGCGATAGACCGCGACTGTCTGTAACCTGACTCATGGCAAGCTGCAGGGCGAGACGCCACTACCCCAGGTGACCCGCCCGACATGGATCAGCTTTCACGCAGGGAATTCATCCAGACCGCATTCGCGCTGGGAGCAGCGGCAGCCATGGCTGGGGCGAGCGGCAAACCTTCTACGACGACCTGGCACGAACGACGCGACCGTTTCCCCGAAGGCGTCGCCTCAGCCGAACCTACACCGAACAGCGTGCTGCTATGGACGCGGTACCCGGCGACAGCCGTGTCGAGCGCTGCCCCGCACGGCGCCACTAGCGCCGCGGCGAACCACGTTGGTGACGCCGCAGCCAACGGACCAACTGACGCCGCGCCCGATAGCGCTGCTAACGCCGCGGGCAACCACGCCGCTGACGCCGTGGCCAACCGCGCTGCCGACGCAATGAACAACGGCGCCGCTGATGCCGCGACTAGCGCCTCGCTTACCGTCGAAGTTGCTACCGACGCCGCCTTCAAAAACGTCGTTGCTACATCTCAGGCCACCGTCACAGCAGCGAGCGACTGGACCTGCCGGATTCTCGTCGGCGGACTCCAACCCTCGCGCGAGTATTGGTATCGCTTCACCGACGCCCAGGGCAATGGCAGTCGAGTTGGACGCACACTCACCGCTCCTGCCGAAAACGATTCCCGCCCCGTCAAATTCGCGTTCGTGAGCTGCCAAAACGCCAACCAGGGCGCTCAACATGCCTATCGGCGCATGATTTTCGAAGACGAACAGGCAACGCCGGCCGAAAAACTCGGGTTTGTATTGCACCTCGGCGACTTCATCTACGAAATCGTCTGGTACCCGGAAGATCGCCCACAAGGCATGTACGACCGCCGGTTGCGCGACATCGTGCGCTACGAGCACGGCGAGAAAATCAGCGACTTCCACATTCCCACCACCCTCGATGACTATCGCGCTGTCTATCGTGCGTATCTACACGACCCGGATCTGCAAGACGCGCGCGCCCGCTGGCCCTTCATCAACATGTGGGACAACCACGAATTTTCCTGGCTCGGCTGGCAGGGAATGCAGGACTTCCAGGGGAAAACACGCCCCGCCCAAACCCGCAAGGTGGCCGCCAACCAGGCCTGGTTCGAGTACCAACCTGCCCGGGTCACACGACCCGGCGTGGGAGTCCTGGAGCGCTTCGAGCCTCCTGTCGTTCACGACTCGCCCATCGAGAACTTCGATGCGAACGGTTTCGGGCAAGAGGCCAACAACATCGCCGCTGTTGACAGCCTGACGGGCTATCGGTCCGTGCGCTGGGGCCGCAATGTTGATCTCATCATCACCGATCAACACAGCTACCGCTCGCACGAGCCCACGAGCCGACCCGAAGCCGACGCACTCGATGATGCCGACTTCCCGAACCTCGTCCCCGAGGAAGTCATGCAGGTCCTCGACGCCGGCCGTGAGCACGACGGCGGCAAGCCGCCTGCGATCATCGAGTTCGGCGCCGCCCGCGTCGCCAACTTCTGCAAGAGCGATCCGCCACAAACGATCCTTGGGAAGCAGCAGAAGCAATGGTTCCTGGAGCGGCTGCGAACATCCCAGGCCACCTGGAAGATCTGGGGCAACACGGAAGGAACGCTCGAGATGCGAGTGGATCCGCAGAATCTCCCCACCGGCATCGTGAAAACCTGGCCTGGCTCCGGCTACGCCACTTTCGGCGGTGGCGGCGACCACAGCACCGCTTATCTGGAACGGGCAGAGATTTACGACTTCGTGCGCAAGCACGGCATCACGGGATTCGCCACCGTAGCCGGCGATCGGCATAGCTTCTGGGCCGGGCTCGCGGCAAAAGCGTTGCCGCCACAGGCGTTTGACCCGGTGGGGATCGTGTTTGTCACTGGGTCGATTTCCGCGCCCGGACTGTGCGAGTCACTCGAACACAAGTTTCCCGCAGGTCACCCGCTGCGCGCACTCTACGTGGCAGACGCACCGGCAAAGGCCCAGATGGTGAATGTACTGTTGAGGCACGGTGTCAAATCGTGTCTGGAATATCATCGCAGCCAGGATATTGCCCAGGCTCGCAAGCTCTCCAACCCCGACCTGGCGCCGCACCTGGCGTTCCTCGACATGGGCGGCCACGGTTACACTACGGCGCGAGTGACCAGCCAGGCATTTGAAACGGAGTTTGTCTGTATTCCACGGCCCGTCGAGAGAATCGACCGCCCGGACGGCGGCCCCCTGTTGTATCGGGTGGCGCACCGTGCACAATTGTGGTCAAAGGACGGACATCCGCGACTCGAGCAGACCGTTGTCGAAGGCAATCCTCAATTCAGTCTCTAATTTCCGCGAAAGGCCTGACATGTTGTATACGATTCTGTGTTATCACTCGGAGAAGGTGGTTACGAGCTGGTCCCCGCACCAGGATGCGGTGGTCATGGAAAAGCTGGCCGGCATTCAGACGAGGCTGGCGCAACAGGGCAAGCTGGGCCCCGTGGTGCGGCTGATGCCGACCGGCACGGCGAGCACGCTCCGCAAGGAACCCACGCCGGTGGTGTTTGACGGGCCGTTCGCCGAGACCAAGGAGCAGTTGCTGGGCTTCTATGTCGTGGACGTCGCCTCGCAGGAGGAGGCAGAGGCCATTGCGCGCGAGCTCGCCGCCGTGAATCCCGGCGGCGGTTGCTATGAGATTCGACCGGTGATGGTCATCAACCCTGTGCACTCCGGGCTGCTGCCGACGAGCGCCGGCGCGCAGGCAGCCTCCGGCTAAAGGGTCACGAGTCGCCGGCTCGGCCCGACAGGCGGCGGCTCGTTTACCTCGCGGGTGTTATCGCGATCGACGATACAACCGCCTCACCCTTCTCGGGCGCGAACTCGATGAGCAACGCTCCGTCGTGCACGGCGGCCTGAACGGTCCGTTCGACGCCTTTCAGCTTGCCGCCGGCAGCTGTGAAGACGTCGAGTTGCTTCAACATGCGCTTGCCGTTGACGGACACGTCGAATACCCGCTCGCCTGCGGCCGAGGCTGTTGGTTCGGCGAACCGGAGGGTGATTTTGTATTTGCCGTCGGGGACGGGGACACGGTAGGAGAACTGCCCTACCCGGTAGCTATCGAACAATCTCGGGTCGGCGGCTTCGACATTGACCCGTTTCTCGGTGGCCGTGTCCGGTGGATTGACGCCCTTGCCTTCCCCGCCTGAGAAATACATATCCGACCCATAGCGCTGATGATCAGCCGCGACGTAGCCCGTCAGGTCGCCTGCTTTAATTCGCAACTCGTCCGGCTTCCCTGCGTATGTCCACTGAACCGAGTCGGTGACAGCCGTGCCACCGATGTCTGCTGTGGCTCGTAACTCATTCGCCCCTGACGCCAGATGAACCGAATGCCACAGGCAAATGCCCTCGGCACAGGACGCAGCACCCACATCCTTTCCATTTAAGGCCAGGTGCACCTGAGTCGCGTTGCTGTAAGCCTTCACGTCGAGCACCCCATAGGGCCGGTCAACATATCGACGCCCGACCAAATGCAACGTCGGCTGCGAGCTCCAATTGGCGCGGTAGAAGTAGAACGCATCCTTACGAACCTTGCGGTCGTAGCTGACGAGTCCCTTCTCGTTGATATCAGTCAGGTCGCCCTCCCGACGGGAGTCGCTGGCGAAATCAAACATGTTCCAGACAAACGAACCCCACAGATAGGGCCGCTGATGGAGCGCTGCCCACGACGCCTCGTGATAGAGGTTCTGGTATTCCTCCGGATGAGGCCGACCGTGGGGGTTGATCGGTCCCCCGTTGGGATCATCGCTGTGCTGAGTGAGCGCAGCACCGGCGCCGTATTCCGATACCGAAATCGGTGTCTGAGGATGGCGGACGTGCGCCTGATCCAACATCGTGCCGAAGTCGGCGAAATGGCCGGTGTACCAGCCGAAGTAGCGGTTGTAGCCGACGGTGTCGGCTATTCCCACGATGGGGTCACGAAGGTTGGCGGCGTCGCCGACATGCGGCGGGATGGCGATCTCGCAGCAATCCGCAAAGGTCGTGGGACGATCAGGGTCCTGTGACTTGGCGAGCGCGTTCAGCTCCTTCAAAAGCGAGGCCGGATGGCTGGGGCCCTTCACCTGGGTAGGGGTCAGATCGATCTCATTGGCAATCGACCACAATGCCACCGACGGATGGTTGCGATTCTGCTGGATCAGCTCCAGCAGTTGTTGCCGGGCGTTGGCAGAGAACGCGGCGTTTGCCGGAGTGCCGTCGTACGAGACTTTGTTGACCAGCGGGATTTCCGCCCAAATGACAACGCCGGTGGCATCCGCCACCTCGTACGACCGCTGATCGTGTTGGTAGTGGGCCAAACGCGCAGCGTTGGCACCGAGGTCGGTGAGAATGGCGAAGTCTTCTTCCTGGTCTGCGTCCGAGACGGCCCAGCCCTTGACCGGTCGGTCCTGGTGCATGGCCACGCCCTTCAGATATCGATGCTCGCCGTTCAGGAAGAAGCCCTTGTCAGGGTCGAATTTGACGGTACGCAGGCCCAAGGGTTGGGTCACGCGGTCCAGCACCACACCCTTGGGCGATGTGAGGGTGACAACGGTGCGGTACAGGTAGGGGTCGCTCACACCGTTCCACAAGTGCGGGTTGGCAATGTTCAGGCTCGATTGCAGGACCGAGACTGCGCCCGGTGCAATGGGGCCGGCTTCGCTGGTCGTGGCAGCGACAACCTTGCCGTCCGCGCCGAAAATCGCCGTTTCAACACTCAGTCGCTGTGGCTTGGGGTCGTTGTTGGTTACACGGGAGGTGATCTGGACGGTCGCTGCGTCAGAACGAATTTCCGCACGCTCATAGATGCCGGGGCCGCCGAAGTCCAACAGGTCGATGTGGACGGCATGGGTGATGATCAGCGTGGCTTTGCGATAGATTCCACCGAACATGAAGAAGTCGCCTGACAGCGGGGGGACACTTTCTGTGGCGGCACCGGGGGCCGGGCGGGTGTTGTCGGTCTTGACGACGAGCACGTTGTCGCCGGTGGCGCTCATTGCGGCGGTCGCGTCGAAACGAAATCGGGCGAATGCGCCTTCGTGCTTGCCCAGGTAGTGGCCGTTGAGCCAGACATCGGCGACGGTGCTGACGCCGTCGAACTGGAGGAAATAGTGGACGCCCTTGGAGGGAGCCGAACGGAATTTGAGGCGATACCAGCCGGTGCCCTGGATGTTGTTGGATTCAGGAGAGCGCTCGTAGCCTTCGTTGCCAATGCGGTTCCACGTATGTGGCACCGTCACCTGCTCCCAACTGGCGTCATCGAACTGCGGCGCCTCGACGCCGCTGAGCCCGGCGGCCTGCTTGAAGCGCCACCCGCTCTCCAGCGGCACCTGCTGGCGCACCGCCGCTGCCGGAACACTGGCGCTCACCGCTGATGAAGCGGATACAGCGGCTGCAAGTCCAGAGGGAGCGCCGGCAAACGCAGCACTTCCGCCAGCTAACGCGACGACCGCAGCAAGCGCCCCAGTGATGCGGAACATTGGCAAACCCACTACAGCCGCAACAGCGGCCCTGGCTGAATACAACATCGTCATCCCCCTTCGAGCCGCCTACCAGTTAGTCATCGTGCCGTCTTCCAACCGGTTCACCGGGAGGTAGGCACGTTGGTATGGATACTTCGCAGCCAGCGGCTCATTGAGATCGACGCCCAGGCCGGGTGCGTTGCCCGGATGCAGTGAGCCCTTGGAGAACGTGTAGGCGTGCGGGAAAACCGCATCGGTCTCTGAGGTGTGCCGCATGTACTCCTGCAGCCCAAAGTTGGGAATCGACAGGTTGAAGTGCAACGCTGCTGCCATGCACACCGGTGACAGGTCGGTTGCCCCGTGGCAGCCGGTCTTCACTGCATAGAGATCGGCCAGGCTGGCGATCCGGCGCAGGTGCGTGATGCCGCCTGTGTGCACGACACTCGTGCGGATGTAGTCGATCAACTGCCCTTCGATGAGCTCTTTGCAGTCCCAGATGCTGTTGAACACCTCACCCACCGCCAGTGGCGTAGTGGTGTGCTGGCGGATCAGGCGGAAGTTGGCCTGATTCTCCGCGGGCACCGAGTCCTCCAGCCAGAACAACCGGTAGGGCTCGAGGTCACGGCCCAGACGAGCCGCTTCAATCGGCGTGAGCCGGTGATGCACATCGTGCAGCAGGTCGACATCCCAACCCAACGCCTCACGGGCCGCCTGAAACAACTTGGGCACTGATGGCAGGTACTTGCTCGTCGACCAGCGGTTCTCCGAGGGCAATGCACCGTCCGCCGGCTCGTAGAACATCTTGTCCCGCGACACGCCATACGTAGTCGGCAATCCCGGCACGCCCGACTGCAAGCGGATCGCCGTATACCCCATCTCCCGATATCGCTTTGCCTCGGCGATCGTCGCGTCGATCGTCTCGCCGTTGGCGTGCCCATAGACACGCACACCATCGCGACAAGCACCACCCAACAATTGATACAGCGGCATCCCCGCCGCCTTCGCCTTGATATCCCAAAGCGCCATATCGACCGCCGCAATAGCGGTCATCGTCACCGGCCCCCGGCGCCAATACGCCCCCCGGTACAGGAACTGCCAGATGTCCTCGATCTGATGGGCGTCGCGGCCGATCAGCGTCGGAATGATGTGATCCGTGAGATAGCTGGCAACCGACAGCTCGCGGCCATTGAGCGTGGCATCGCCGAGACCGTACAGGGCGCTCGACCCGGAGCCCGTCTCGATTTTCAGGGTGACGAAATTACGTCCGGGGCAGGTCACGATCACGCGGGCGGCGGTAATTGGCAAGGCGGCCGCTCTGGGTTGGGTGTCCGACATGTAATCGATCTTCTCAGGCAGTTTTTGGTAAGGCCAGTTCAGCGCATTGAGCGCTGTCAGTCAAGGCTGACCCCACCGATCTGGCCGGACATTTGCCAAATTGGCCTGACCAATATAAGTTACCGGCCGAGTCGATCACGGCACGTGCATAGAGGGGGTAACGGCCAATGACATCGATCCATCGTGCGCTATTGGGGGGCGCAGGCGCGCTCGCTGCCTGCTCAGGTCTCGCAACCACCGCTTTGGCCGCAGACGAAGCGCCACAACTGGCGGAGGTCGTCGTCACCGCGGAAAAGCGGGTTGAGAATGTTCAAACGGTGCCCATCTCAGTCACCGTCGTCAGCGGCGAAGAGTTCACCAAATCCAATGTCTCGGGATTCTCCGACCTGGCGAAATTCGCGCCGTCGCTGACCATGACGGCGGGCGATCAGCCGGCCAACAGCGCGATTGTCGTCCGCGGCATCGGCACATTCGCCTTTAGTGTTGCCGCGGAGCCCAGCGTCCTCGTCGTCGTAGACGACGTCGCCGTGGGTTATCAGGCGCAGGCATTTACCGACCTCGTCGATATCGAACGCGTCGAAGTGCTGAACGGCCCGCAGAGCACGCTCTTCGGGAAATCCGCTTCGGCCGGCCTGGTCAACGTGACCACCAAGGCACCGACGGACACCCTCACCTACTTCGGTGACATCAAGGCAACGACCGACAACGAACAGCGCGCCACAATGAGCGTGTCAGGTCCCCTTACGGACACTCTGTCACTTCGAGTGAGCGCAGCGGCGCGTCATTGGGGCGGAAACGTCAACAATCTCACGAGTGGCGGCAAGATTGATGACGATCGATCGGGCGGCGTCCGGGCCAAGCTGCAATGGAAACCGAACGACAATCTGAATGCGCAATTCACCTTTCACTTCAACGAGGATCGCGCGGACTGCTGCGGAGTGCCGCTCGTCCGCCTGGACTCCGGAGCGCATCTTTTTGGAGTTCCCCAGCTCACCCCGGCCGTCGCGATCGCGGGAATCACTCCGGGTCCCGAGAACACCGGCGTTCGCATCAATCAGGTGCCGATAGCGAATGCGGAAGACATCGGGTTCACATCGCACATTGCGTATGACTTCGGAAAGGTGACGTTGCTCGCCATCACGGGCATCGATCAGTACCGACTGCATGATTTGACCGACTGGGATACCACGGACGCGGATACCCTCCAGTACTTCACCCCGTTCACGAACACACAACCCGCCGGATCCAGTCCGGGGTCGAGCGCGCAGCTGCACGGCGGCGTACTGCAGGGTGGCCGGTTCTCTGTGAAGACCTTCAGCCAGGAATTCCGACTGGCCTCCAACGGGCAGAACGACTTCAATTACCTGCTGGGCACGTACTTCTCCAACGAAAACCTCGTCCGTAACTTCGGACGCGGCTTCGTCGGCAACACCAAGGCAATTGCCAACTGGCGCGGTGAAACCCGTTACAACAACTACGCCCTGTTCGGCCAGACGCAATGGACTTTCGTGCCCAAGTTGTCATTGATCACGGGCCTGCGCGCGAACCGCGAGGAAGCCAACTACAGCTACGATGACTACTACCGCGTGATTCATTTCCCGTCCTTCGGGCACTCCGACGACAACGTGGACAATGTGATCACGGGCAAGGCCGGACTGCAGTTCCAGCCGACGGATGACATCATGGCGTTCGCCTTCTATGCAAAGGGATACAAAGGCGTTGCCTACGACCTGGTCACCGGACTGAGCGCGGCGGAAGCCGCCAGCTTTCCCGTCAAACCGGAAAAATCGAACGACTACGAGGCGGGTCTGCGCACCGAGTGGCTCAACCGCCGCCTGATTGTGAATGCGACCGTGTACGACACGGAGTATTCAGACTTCCAGGTCCAGACCATCGTGCCCAACATTCTGAATTCATTCATTCTCACTAACATACCGAAGGTACGCAGCCGGGGTCTGGAGCTGGAGAGCGTGGCTCAGATCACCCAGAACCTGCACGCTACCCTGGGGTATGCCTACACCGACGCACACGCGGTCGACTACCCGGTGGGCCAGTGCTACAGCGGCCAAACGGCGCCGACAACGTGCACTGGCAGCCCAGCGTTTCAGAACCTGGCCGGCGCTACACTGCCGAATGCACCGAAGAACAAGGTCAACATCAGCCTGGACTACAAACAGGCCCTGCCCTTCGTTCCGGTCGATGCTGACTTGAGCGCCACCACGTTCTGGCAGAGTGCACAGAACTTCTCGATCGTCAGAGATGCCGGCACGCTGCAGGCGGCGTACGGGATCACGAACTTCAACCTGATGCTGACGCCCCAGAAGTTCGATCACTTGAGCGTCTCCCTGTTCTGCAACAATGCCTTCGACCGGCACTACGCGGCGAACCTCAGCAACGTCCGCGGCAATTGGACCTTCCCGAGCCCGGCCGGAACGGCTTACGCCCAGGAGCTGCCCAGGGACTATTTCCGCTATTTCGGGCTGAGGGTTGCCTATTCGAGCAACTGAGGGTGCGGAACCGGTGGCCAAGGATTGGCCTGACCACGTAATATCGGGTGTAACTGTAGCCACCCGTTACCCCATGGCCGATACCCGCAGACTCTACGAGCAGATCGCGCAGAAGCTGGCACGCGATATTGCCATCGGTCGGTATGACCTGGGGCAGCGCCTCCCCTCGGAACGGGAGCTGGCCCAGACCTTCTCCGTGTCGCGGCCCACGGTTCGCGAGGCAATCATTGCCCTCGAGCTCGACGGGCTGGTGGACGTCCGAACCGGTTCGGGCGTCTATGTCATGAACAAGAAACCGCCGAGCGGCAAAGCCGGCGCCACCGACATCGGTCCCTTTGAGCTTCTCGAGGCACGCCGCTCCATTGAAGGCGAAGCCTGCGCACTCGCTGCCTCCCGCATCGATGAGAGTCAGTTGGTGGAGCTCGAAGTGCTGATCGCCGAAATGTTCGATGAAAACGAGCACGACGTGGTGAAGAGCGAAGATGCCGACCGCCGCTTCCACGAACTCATTGCGCGTGCGACCCAGAACAGTGGAATGATCGCCGCGGTCCAGATGCTTTGGGACGCGCGCGCTCGATCCCCTCAGAATCGATCGATGAGCACCAAGGTTCGCGCGAAGGGAGTAAAACCTCGAATCGACGAACATACAGCCATCGTGGACGCCCTGCGGCGGCGTGATCCGGATGCGGCGCGGGCGGCCATGCGCGATCACCTCTCCCGCGTCATCGGCGCGCTGTTGGAAGCAACCGAGTTCGAAGAAATGGAACGAGCACGGGCACACATTGCGGAGCAACGGCGCCGATACGCGCTGTCAAAATGATGGCTAAAAACTGTTCGCACCTGGGCACCATCCAGAAAGTCACCCCCAGCGCTCTGGGCTGTGAGGAATGCCTCAAGACCGGCAGTCCCTGGGTGCATCTGCGTATCTGCCGGACCTGCGGTCACGTCGGCTGCTGCGACGACTCACCCAACCGGCATGCTCACAAACATTTCCACACCACCAAGCATCCCATCATCGAGGGGTACGATCCCCCGGAGCACTGGGGTTGGTGTTATGTCGATGAATACGCGTTCGACCTGTCGGATGATCCAACCCCGCAACGAGGCCCGATCCCCAGGTTCTACTGAACCTGCCGGCCGGTAGCGAGGCGGCGCGACAGAGTCTCGAAATCCACCGGCTTCACCAGGTGATCGTCAAAGCCCGCCTCCTGCGCGCGCCGTAAATCGTCCACCTGGCCGTATCCGGTCAGAGCGATCAGCTTGACCCCGGCCGGACGCCCGGACGCGCGAATCCGCCGTGCCACCTCGTAGCCATCCATTTCAGGGAGCCCGATATCGAGCAACATGACTTCAGGCTCGAAGGCTACTGCCAGGTCGAGCGCATCCTGGGCCGAGTAGCCGGTCCTGGTCACGTGGCCATCCAACTGCAACACCAGCGCCAGCGAGTCGGCGGCATCCACGTTGTCATCCACAATCACCACGCGGCGTGCGGGCTGTGCCGTTTCAGCCGCAGAGCCAGCGAGGCTCCCGGGCCTCTCAATCAAGGGCAGCCACAACCGGAATGTCGATCCGCGCCCCAGGCCCGCGCTCTCGGCCGCGACTCGGCCACCGTGCATCTCAATGAGCTGCCTGGCCACAGACAGGCCGATGCCGAGCCCGCCAAGAGAGCGATCCAACGTCCGGTCGCCCTGCACAAACAACTCAAACACGCGCGGCAGCAGCTCGGGCGAGATGCCCGCGCCGTTGTCGGAGATCTCAATGAGAGCCTGGTCACCTTCAGCGCAGGTCTGCAACTCGATCTTCCCACCGATATCCGTGTACTTGGCTGCGTTGGTGAGAATGTTGACGACGCTCTGCACGAGCCGGGTCAGATCACCGTTGACGTACAGCGCCCGATAACTCGAGACTATTGACACCTCGTGCCGGCGTTCACGAAACAACGGCTCGACGGTTTCAACCGCATGACTGATGACACCGGCGAGGTCGACCGGCTCGCGCTTCAATTCCACGCGCCCCTGGGTGATGCGTGAGACGTCCAGCAAGTCATCCACGAGGCGTGTCAACTGAGCCACCTGACGCTTCACCATGGCGATGGCACCGTGCGTGGGCGATTCCGGCGGCAGCGTACGGGAGAGGATCTCCCCCGCGTTGCGGATCGGCGCGAGGGGGTTGCGCAACTCATGCGCCAACATCGCGAGGAATTCATTTTTCTGCCGGTCGGCCGTTTCGAGGGCGAGTCGTGCCTGGACATGCGCCGACACATTGCGGAAATAGCAGACCGCGCCAAATCGACCCTCCGGCAGCGGAATCCGGCTCACCTGCCACTCGTAGTGCTCGGCGGGACCGCGCCCGCTGAGCTCCTCCATGCGCTCCGAAGTGACGTACACCTCACCCGTATCCAACACTCGACGAAAGATGCGAACCACTTCATCCGCATATTCCTTCGGCCGCATCGAGTGGATCACCTCATCGAAATCCTTTCCGATGGGATCGGGAATCGTGCGGAACGCATAGCTGGCCGTGGGATTCACATCGCGGATCTTGAAGTCGGAACCGACCACGTAGATACCGAGCGGCGCGGCGTTGAGGAGCGCCTCAGCCTCCTGACGCAGCGCCTGCTCACGCTCCGCAGCCTCCCGCCGCAGCCTTGCGAGCTGCAATTGCGCGCCTACCCGGGCCAGCAGCTCACGCGCGGAAAATGGCTTGACGAGGTAGTCATCCGCCATGGCCTGCAGGCCTTCAATCATCGATTCCTCGCCGGCGCGCGCGGACAACAGAATCGTGGGCACCTCCCGCAACCGCGGCTCGGCACGCAACCGCCGCACCAACTCAAACCCATCCACTCGCGGCATCATCACGTCCGAAACAATCAGGTCCGGGGGCGAACGCAGGGCTGCTTCCAGAGCGGCCGCGCCGTCGGACACCACCTCTACCGCATAGCGAGGCTCGAGCAATTCCCGCACGTAAGAGCGCATATCCGCGTTGTCGTCCGCAACGAGGACTCGTGCAGGCAATACATCTCGTTGGGACCCAACTGCGGCTGCCGTAAGCTCCAACTCCGAAGCGGGACTCAGTTTCGAGTCAGGCAGCCAACGCAGTGCTTCCTGTACGTACGCGCGCGCCGTGGAAACGGGCGCGAGCAGGGGCCGCTCGGCGGCGACCCGGTCCTTGGGCAGATGGCTGAGACCCAACGGCAGGCGGATGGTGAACGTAGTTCCCCGCCCTATTTCGCTTTGCACCGACACGTTGCCTGAGTGGAGCTTGATCAGCTCGTAAACCAACGCCAGTCCAATCCCCGTGCCTTCGTGGGTCCGCCCCTGCGCCCCCTCGACACGATAAAAACGGTCAAACAGCCGGGGAATGGCCTCAGTTGGTATTCCGATGCCGGTGTCGCGTACGGCAAGCACTGCATGACCGTCGGTCTGTGATAGTCGAACGCCGATCTCACCCCGGAGGGTGTATTTGAATGCGTTGGAAAGCAGGTTGAGAACCACGCGCTCCCACATGTCCCGATCAACGTAAACGGGTTCTTCCAATGGAGGGAGATCCTGGGTCAACGTCAGACCTGCGATCTCCATGGCGGAGCCGAACGTGCTCACCAGGTCGCGGGTCAGTTGTGAAAGATCGGTCAGCTCGTAGCTCGCCTGTACGCGGCCCGCCTCGATTCGTGAGAATTCCAGCAGCGAGTTGACGAGCTTCAACAGGCGCAGCGAGTTGCGATGGACGACTTCGAGCCGGCTCCTGACGATCCTGGGTATCTGGGCATCACTCGCCATGTCCTCGAGGGGACCGAGCATCAAGGTCAGCGGCGTGCGGAACTCGTGACTCACGTTGGAGAAAAAGGTCGTCTTGGCCCGATCGATTTCGGCAAGCGCCTGCGAACGCTCGCGCTCAGTCTCGTAAGCGCGCGCATTGGCAATCGCAGAGGCCACCTGGCTCGCAATCAAATCCAGAAATGACGCGTAGGCATCATCAAAAGCGCGCCGCGGACTGACCCCGGCAATGAGAAAGCCGACGAGCCGTTCCTGCCCCGCGTTCAGCAGCGGCAGTACGAGGGCTTGCTGCACGTGATCTGCCCAGACACCGGCGCTGACCCGCAAACCTCGCTGCGGCAGATCAGTGAGGTGCATGCGTAGTTGTGGCTCGTGCAACTGCCACGGATTACGACCGGGACCAATATCCAACTCCGTTGGAAACCAGATCTCCGGCAGCTCACGGCTGACAGCCACGCGGCGTGCACCGGCCGACTGCTCGTCGAGCAGGTAGAGCGCCGCAAACGGCAGGTCGTTCGGATATTGCGCGAGAACCTGTATCGCACGCCGACAACTTCCATCAACACTCTCGATGCCGCTGGACTGTGCCGCGAGATCCCGCAACACGCGCAAGCGACGCTCACCAATGACGCGCTCGGTTACCTCGGTGACCACACATAACATTCCGGCAATCCGGATCTGGTCGTCATAGACCGGACTGTAGGAAAACGTATGGTAGGTTTCTTCGGAAAAGCCGCTGCGCTCCAGGTACAACAGCAGGCCTTCATCCCAGGTGGCATCGCCGCTGGCCAACACATGCTCGATGCGGGGGCCGATGTCGGGCCAGATTTCCTTCCACACCTGATCGGAGCGAGCGCCCAGAACCCAGTCCCGCTTCAGGCCGACTGTGGGGAGATAGGCGTCATTACAGAAGAATGTCAGGTCGGGGCCCCACGCCATCCACATGGCGTAGCGCGAATCGAGCAACACCCGGACGATGGTCTTGAGGGATTGTGGCCAGCTTTCGGGTGGCCCCAACGGCGTGGCACGCCAGTCGTGGGCCCGCATCCGGGCCCCCATTTCGCCGCCCCCCGCGAGAAAAGCAAGCGCGGAAGTGCCGTTCGTCAACTGCGCGCTGTCTCTCATGTTGTAGCGAAGAGTAGTGCGGCGGCGGCCTTCCTACAATCGCCAAGCTGAAGCGTGTCAGTGAGTCCGGCCGCTGATGGCAATCTCGACCTGGTCACCCCCACTCCAGAACCCATGCGGCAGACCGAACTCGGAGCGCCGGATGCGGCCGTGAGCGGCAAACTGACATCCGCCGCCTGGCGGGCAATCGAGGAAGGTGACTGTCAGGACGACGGCCCGGGTGATGCCGTGTAAAGTCAGCTCACCGCTCGAGATGGCGTGCTCGTCCTGCACTTCGATCTGACTCGAGTGATAGGACATCTGCGGATAGCGCGCGGCATCCAGCCATTGCGCCGATCTCAGTCGCTCATTCCAACGCGCCTCGCTGCACTCGAGGGATGCAATTCCCACAGTGACATCCACGCGGCTGCGCGTGCCGGCGCGATCGAGAACCAGCTCGCCGTTGATGTCCGGAAAGCGGGCACTGACCAATTGAAAGCCCAGGTGCTGGATCACGAACGAGACCTGGGTATTCGTCGAGTCCAGAGTGTAGCGCTCAGTGGCGTGCGCGGTGCCGGCAGCAGCCAGCAGCAGAATCCATGCGACCGTCATTCCGGCTGACATCCTCACTCACCGCCACCTTCCTGCGAAGTGAGTAGGCTGCCACAGGTTGCCGGTTCAGTTACCTTCGCGAGCGCTTGTCCACCGCACCCTCGGCGAGAATCCGGGCAATGTCGGTGTCGCCCAACGCCCGCAGGCGTTCGGTGTCGCCCGTGGGTTTGCGAATTTCCACCTCGCGCCAGACCTTTTGCGGCCGGTACGCCATGCTGAGAATTTCCTGCCGCGCCTCGGCCAGTTGCTTCTTCAACAGGGGCTGCAACAGGCGCATGGGCTCAACGGCCTGTTTTTCCGACTGGCTCTCGGCCAGCTCCACGTCACAGTGGACGCGGAAATAGTCCGTGTAGCGTTCCTGGTAGAGCCACAATGGCTCGGCAAACGCGGCGTCCTTCATCAAGCCCCTGGCGACATGATGCGAGCAGTAATAACTGGAGGCCCCACGGACGTAATTGCCATGCTCGGCGATGAGCGAGGCCGAATAGTCCTTCAGGGTATGAAACATCGACATCAGCTTGTGCCGCTGTTGGCGCGTGAGCTGCCGCTCCTGCAGATACTCAAACACGGCCTTACGGTGCATGAGGCTCAGCGCCGTGGAGCGCAGGGCCACTACCTGGCGATTGAGATACCGGTGCTCGGACACGCGACGCATGAGTTGGGCATGCTCAGCTTCCCAGCGCCGATAGGCCTCCGGATGCGCCAGCAGACGCGAAGCCACGAGCATCTGCGCCGGCGAACCGAACTTCGCCGACTCGGCAATGCACAGCTCGGATTCCTCCATGAGGCGCGCCTGGTTGATGCCCTGGATGCGCAAACAGACCTCGTTATGTCCGCAGGAACCTGGGAGTTTGCACCGCAGGGTGGACGAATTACAACTTTAGTCTCATTTGCGACAGTGTGCAGCGCAACATTCAAGACGTCCTTGCCGCCACGCCTGTGATCCGCTAATAAATAAAAATGAAATACGAACCCAGCGTGGGTCTCCTGGCAGGGGTCGAGCTTGGCGGCACCAAGTGTGTGTGCATTCTGGGCTCGGGTCCGCAAGACGTGCGCGACCGGGTCTCCATTCCCACCGGCCAGCGCGATGCCACCCTTGCGCGCATCAATGAAGTACTGGACGGCTGGTGGGACGCTCATGGACCCTTCCAGGCACTGGGCCTTGCCTCTTTCGGCCCTGTTGACCTGCGTCCGCAGTCGAAGACGTTCGGGTACATCACCTCCACCGTGAAACCCGGCTGGGAGGGCACCGATGTGTATGGCCGACTCGGCGGACACCGCAACATACCGGTGCGAATCAACACCGATGTCAACGGCGCAGCGCTCGCCGAAGGCCGCTGGGGCGCGGCGCAGGGATTACATGATTTCGCATATATCACGGTCGGCACCGGCATCGGTGTTGGATCGATCGTGGCGGGGCAACCCGTGTTTGGGTGCAATCACACCGAGCTGGGCCACATGCGCATCGCACGCCTGCACGGCGACACCTGGCCGGGAATCTGTCAGTTTCATGGCGATTGCCTGGAAGGCCTGGCCTCGGGGCCCGCAATCGGTGCACGCGCCGGCGTACCGGGCGGCGAGGTTCCGGCCGACAGCCCGGTATGGGAACCTGTAACCCACGCACTGGGACAGTTGCTCCATATAATATTACTAACAACCGCGCCCCAGCGCATTCTCATGGGCGGCGGTGTTGTTGTGAGTCGTCCCGAGCTGCTGGCGCGAATTCGCGCGCAGTTTGTCAAAAGCCTGAACGGGTACCTGGATCTCGACGATTTGACGGGCGGAGTTGATCGATACGTTGTGACCCCGGGCCTCGGCGCTCTCGCCGGCCCCCTCGGCGCACTGGCCCTGGCCTTGCAGGCGGCACCCGCCCTGCAGGCCGCACCGGCGGCAGATGCCGTCTCCGTCGCAAACAAACGTGCCGGTTGCTGATAGGATGCACGCATTCCCCTAGCATCTACATAGGAGCATGCATGCGTCTGGACGCCGTATCGGTTGGCCGTGATCCACCAAATGAAGTGAACGTGGTGGTGGAAGTTCCTGTAGGCGGCGAGCCGATCAAATACGAGATGGACAAGGCCTCCGGCGCACTCATTGTCGATCGGTTCCTGTATACGGCAATGCGGTATCCGGGAAACTACGGCTTCATCCCGCACACGCTCTCCGACGATGGCGATCCATGTGACGTTCTGGTTACCAACCAGCGCGGCATCATTCCGGGCGCGGTGCTGGCGGTGCGTCCAGTCGGGGTGTTGAAAATGCAGGACGAAGCCGGCGGCGATGAAAAGATCATTGCCGTGCCCGTGCCCCGCCTGACACGTCGTTACGAGAAGGTTCACAACTACACGGACCTGCCGGAAATTACCCTCAAACAGGTGCAGCACTTCTTCGAACACTACAAGGACCTGGAGTCCAGCAAGTGGGTGAAGGTGGCAGGTTGGGGTGATGCCGCCGAGGCCCGTGACTATATTGTGAATGCCATCGAGCGGGCGAAACAGGCCAAGTCGGCGGCGGACCGCAGCCGCTGAACATGGCTACAGTGGTAGCCTCTTACGTTACGGTTGCAACCGCTTTCCCCATATAACTACAACGTTGGGGCAAGCGGGGCCGTTTCAATACCCCTAAATGAGTAGCGCGCGGGACTCTCCCGAACTGTAGCGGCGCGGCGTGGGATTCGTAGACTACGCGCGCCAAGACTCATCGGAGAGAACTCATGGATACTATCGTTATATTGGAAATCGGTGCCACTGCGGTGCTGTTGGTTGCTCATCTCGCGATCGTCGTACGTAATCGCTTCATTGAGCGAGCCTAACCGGCTCGATCAGTCGCTCATCGTTATTCTTCGGTGAGTTGACTCGCGTACTGACTTCGTACGCAACCATCACGTCCTGTGGATACGGTCCCAACACCGTACGCGCATCCCCCGCCCCACCCTTGAGCCAGGCATCCAAGTCCGCGGCCTGAAGGATGGCGGGCATGCGGTGCGGGTTGTTGCCCGCGTTGTGAATGCGGCTCATCAGCTCATTCGCGGGCATCGTGATGATGGCGCAGCTTTCAACAGCGGTGCCGTCGGCACGCACACTGCGATCCCACAGGCCCGCAAAGCCGAACACCTCCTGGTCCGCCAGGTGAATGAAGAACGGGTGTTTTTCACCTGCTTCATTCAGGTGCCATTCGTAAAAACCCGCGGCCGGCAGAATGCAACGCTGGCCGCGGTTCCACGGGCCGCGCCACACGGCGCCGTTGTCCAGCTTTTCGATCGTGGCATTGATCGTGGAATACTTCGGCGCCACGCCCTTCGCGAAGAAAGGAATCATTCCCCAGCGCATCATCAGCCCTTCGCGCTCGCCGTTGACGGCACGCACGACCGGGACGCTTTGTGTAGGAGCGACGTTGTAGCTGATCTCAAACGACCAGCTCACCCGCGCCAACTGCAGCTCGCGCTCGAATCGGGCGGCCTGGGCCAGTACATATCGTCCGCACATAGGTCAGCTCACTCCTCCCGGGTTGGCCTCACCACCACTCGGTGACATAATCCCGCATTGCCCGCCGGAGCGTCGTTCAATGAGACCATTGTTCGTGTTGGTGGCCTGGTTCCTGCTTTTGGTCCTGTGCTGGCCCGTGGCCATCCTCGCACTGGTCCTGTGGCCGCTGATGTGGCTGATTTCCCTGCCATTTCGCATCGTGGGCATTACCTTCGAAGCCCTGTTCGCCTGCCTGCGGGCCATCCTGATGCTGCCCGCGCGGCTCCTCGGTCACCGCGGCGCCTGAAGGCGCCCCGCAGCCTGCAAGGCCGACCGGCGGGTCCTAGAAGGGCCCGTCGAGCCCGAACATCACGCGGATCGTCCATTTCGCCAGGACGTAGATCAGCGCGACCTGGGCAGCAAATATCAAATAGCCCGCGACCGTCAGGCCGATCTGCGCGCGACGCGTGGGCGCGGTGACGATTTTCGCGCTCACCAGCGCGTGCGTCAGGCCCCGGACGCCCGCGTACGAGAGATTGCCGAAGAGGACCCCCGCCGCGAACATCCCGAGTACGAAAAAAACCGGCGTCTGCCAGGAGATCAATTTCGCTTCGGGCTCGGTGTTGTAGAGCAGTGCCCCGGCGACGATCCAGACAATGGCCGCGAAAGTGCCATGGCTCGACTTCATCGTGTCATCAATAGCAACGTGTGGCCCAGTTCGAAGCTTCAGTCTAAGCGGTTTTGGCGCCCGTTGTGCAGCCTCCCGTGCCGAAAACCATCTCGGACGGCCGATTACGGAACGTAAGCTCGAGCCGCGTGTTTCATTCTCATGGCAGATGCAAGCGATACCCCCACTCCCCCGCTCCTGGCCCATGGCGCGGAGCAATTGAGCCTGGTCACCGTGAATACGTACAACGCGGAGCTGCGGACCGCCGAGGGGTTCATCGGCGATCGCGCCAGCAAGCGGGCGTTTCAGGCCATCCTCGAGGATTGGCGCGAACGCATGCGCAAGGCCGGCGAGGATCCACTGGGTGATACGCCCAGCGATGAGATCAGCAAGAAGCAGCTCGACAAGCTGCTCGTGGAGGGCGATTCCGAAGCCGGCGGCATGATTCATGGCGCCATCGAGGAGTTTGCCCAGGAGTTTGCCACCGTGGTGCGCCGGCTGCTGCGCCTGAAGTGTTGGAAGGATACCGAACGGATCGCGGTGGGCGGCGGCCTGCGGCAGAGTCGGATCGGCGAGCTCGCCATCGGACGCACGGCTGTCATTCTCAAGGCCAACGGTCACGAGATCGACCTGAAGCCCATCCGCCACGATCCTGACCACGCGGGGCTGATCGGCAGCGTGCAACTGGTCCCCGCCTGGATCCTCGCCGGCCACGACAGCATCCTCGCTGTTGATATCGGCGGGAGCAACATCAGGGCCGGCATCGTCGAGTTGCGTACCCACAAGAAGCCCGACCTTTCCGAAGCCGAAGTGGGTCGTTTCGAGCTGTGGCGCCATGCCGAGGACAGCCCGAAACGCGAGGATGCGGTGGAGCGGCTGATTGACATGCTGAAGGAGCTGATCAAACGCGCCGGCAAGGACGGTCACGAGCTCGCGCCTTTCGTCGGCATCGGCTGTCCGGGCGTGATCGAGGCGGACGGCTCAATCGACCGCGGCGGTCAGAATCTGCCCGGCAACTGGGAGCACAAGAGCTTCAATCTGCCAAACCTGGTGCGCGAAGCCATCCCGCGCATCGGCGATCATGACACTGTGGTGGTCATGCACAACGATGCGGTGGTGCAGGGCTTGAGCGAGCTGCCCTTCATGCAGGATGTCGATCACTGGGGCGTGCTGACAATCGGCACGGGCCTGGGTAATGCCTGCTTCACCAACCGCAGGCAGCCTAAGGACTCGGGCAAGCCAAAGCCCAGCAAACAATAGCGGTCGCAAGCTAGAATTCGGCAGGCAGAAGACTTGCCGGAGGTTTGATGACCGACGCAGACGCGGCGCTTGCCGCATTCCCTATCACGCGCAAGTGGCCCGCGCAGCACCCGGACCGCATCCAGCTCTACTCACTGCCTACGCCCAACGGCGTCAAGGTCAGCATCATGCTGGAGGAAACCGGACTCCCCTACGAGCCGCATCTCGTCAGCTTCGACACCAACGATCAGCTGTCACCCGAGTTCCGCTCGCTCAATCCCAACAACAAGATTCCCGCCATCGTGGATCCCAACGGCCCGGACGGGCAGCCTCTCGGACTGTTTGAATCCGGCGCCATCCTGGTGTACCTGGCGGAGAAAACGGGCCGCTTCATGCTGCCCACCGCGGCGGGGCGCTACGAGGCGCTGCAATGGCTGATGTTCCAGATGGGCGGTGTCGGTCCGATGTTTGGCCAGGTGGGCTTCTTTCACAAGTTCGCGGGTAAGGACTACGAAGACAAGCGCCCGCGTGACCGTTATGTTGGTGAGGCGAAACGACTGCTGCGGGTACTCGATGAGCGCCTGCAGGGCCGCGCCTGGCTGATGGGCGAGCTGTACACGATCGTAGACATGGCCGTTTTCCCCTGGGTGCGCAACCTGATCGGCTTCTACGGCGCCGCCGACCTGGTGGCCATCGAGCAGTACCGGGAGGTCACCCGGGTCCTGGAGGCCTTCGTCGCCCGCCCAGCGGTGATCCGGGGCCTGCAGATCCCTGCCCGAGCCTGATGATGGGACCCGGTGCGATGAGGTCAGGACTCATAACAGATATAGGCAAGGAAGCATGCATAGCACGTTCCAGGAGCCCTCATGCCGAGACAAAGCCGATATCCGGACGCTGCAATTGCAATTTGCAGACCGCATGGGCTCAATACATTCAGGGCGCCAATCGCGTCTTTGACCGGCAAATCGACGCGCCATGAGCAACGACCGAATCGGGGGGCTGTCACAGGAAGCCGTTGCCGCCCTCATCGAGCAGAACTACGTCGGCCTGCGGCTGCTCGTAGCGCGCCGGTGCCATGACCCGCACGTGGCAGCAGACCTGCTCAACGAGGCCGTCGTGACCACCTGGACCAAATGGCAGGCAGGCAAGATCGAGCGGCCCGAACAGATTGCCGGCTATGTGTTGCAGGTGACGATGAACCTGTTGCGCAACCATCGGCGGGCCATCGCGGAGCGACCCGAAAGGCGCGCCGACGCCGCCAAATTGCAGGAACTGGCCATCGAGCGCGAGCCCGGTGACGAAACCATCGAGCGCGAAATCGCAATGCAGGTGAAGCGGGTGATCCGCGAAATGTCCTCGCCTCGCGATCGCTCCATCCTAGTGAGGTTCTATCTCGACGAAGAGGAGAAGGACCTCATCTGCCGCGACATGGGGCTGAGTCCCCTGCAGTTCGACAAGATTCTCCACCGCGCCCGCGGGCGGCTGCGTAAGTTACTCGAGGCCGGAGGCCTCGGGCCCAAGGAGTTGTTGTGCCTGTCTCTGCTTTGATCGACGATCCCACCCGGGCCGGCCGCTACCTGGCCGGCCAACTCCCGGAAGCCGAAAGCGCGGCCTACGAAGCCCATTTCGCCACGGATCCCGAGGCGCTCGCGGAGCTCGAGGCCACGGCACGGCTCAAGATCGGCCTGCAGCGCCTGCGCAGCAGCGGCGAGCTGTCCGAGTTGCTCGCCGGTCCCGCAACCGGCTCTCCCAACCGCACCTGGATGTTGGCCATGGCGGCCGGAATCGCGGCCGCGGTCATCGGTGTGAGCCTGTGGTTTCCGCGCAGCGGACCGATCACCTCGCCGGTACTCGCCTCCGCGGCGAGCGTGTTCAAGGATCACAACGGCCACGGGCTGTCAGTCATGGCAACCGCACCGATGTTTCGGACACGAGCCGAGAAGTACGATGCCGTCGTCGACCTGCCCGCCACCCGGGGCGCCATCCGGTTGCGGGTGTTGCCGTCGAACCCTTCCGACACAGCCCGCTACCAGGCATCGCTGTCCCGTATCAAAGATGACAACACCGCGGAACGCGGCGTGACTCTCTCCGATCTGCAACCGAGCACCGATGACGGCTTTGTCGATGTTTACGCCGACAGCTCGCTCCTGACACCCGGCCGCTATCAGCTCATACTGACACGCGAGACCGGCGGCGCGGGCAACGGTGACAGCGACACATTCGTCATCCAGGTGAACAGCTCTCACTAACGGGTGAGACGGCAATCCGGCTGACCGGTGATGCCCGTGGCGACACCTCCACGGGATGCGATACTGACCGACCTGGCAACAGAACTGGTATCTGAGGCCTGCAGTCGTCGGCGCAGCAGCGCACCAGACCGGAGTCACCGGCGCGCATGGAAAATCGAGTGAATCGCTTGTTGAACTGTTGGAGGCATGGAGTCACGCGAGCGTTGCAGGTTGTGAGCCCGCTGCTGTGTGTCGGGACGGCGTTTGCCTCCAACTGCGAGCCGAGCCTGCGCAACGTACCGGCAGTCTATGAGGTGACTGTACCGATCCGCGGTCAGAACCCGGTCCGTAACACCTTCACCGTCGCTACCGATGCCGACTTGATCGTATTTGCGCAGGAACGCGGCGCGGATATCACACTCGAAGTTCTGGACTCCTCGGGACAGTCCCTCGGACGCGGTGACAATCCGATCCGCCGTACGGCGGTGCAACGCGTGGCGTTATCTGCACATCAGGGCCAACGCTTCTACGTTGCGGTCACTGGCAAGGATCATGCGGACTCCAAGGGGTTTGTGGACCTGCGCGTCGTTGACTTGCACAACGCGGACGATACGACTTGCCTGGACGCGCAGAAGCTCATGGCCGGGGCCGATGCGGCTTACGCGGCGGGTCAAGCCATAACACGCGCGGTCGCGGTCGCGGGGAAATCTCAATCCACGAGCTCGGATGTGGCCTACCAGGAGGCTGCCAGCGGCTATCGCAAGGCCGCGGAGCGGTTCGGGAACGCCCCGGGCGTCGTGCTGCGCGCCCAGGCGGAGCTGGCGCGAGCCACCCTCTTCAATACCGATGTTGATAATTTCATGGAAGCGAAGGACTGGGCCGCACGGGCCGCTCAATCCTACGCGGCGCTCCACGACGACTACGGCAAGGCCCGTGCGCAGGCCATCGAAAGTGCCGCCTCTATCGATCTCGCTGTCAGTGCGCGGCGCGCGGGTACGACCGATGCGGCGAAGCAGGCCGGCGCCATGCTGGTACAGGCGCGCGACCAACTCGGAACGGTTGCGGCCTTCCACGCCCGGCGGCGCGAGATCTACGATCAGGCGCAGGCACAAAACAACATCGGCGTTGCGTTGTATTTCGAGGGTCGTTACGACGAGGCGATCCGTGCATATCAGAAGTCACTGCCGCTGTATGAGAGCCTGCACGAGCGCTTCGGTCAGGCCCAGGTTCTACAGAACGTCGGCCTGGTCAAATGGGAGCTGGGCCGGATGTCGGCCTCGCAGCCGGATCTCAACAAGGCGCTCACGCTCATCAAACGGGAGGAGGAACCGCAACTCTATTCGGTCGTATTGACCAACAGCGCCCTGGTCAACAAGGCGCTGGGAAATGACGATCTCGCCCTGCGGCAGTTGAGCGAATCGCTGGAGATCGCCCGGCGCATCCAGGACACCAGCACCCAGTCGGCCGATTTCCACAACATCGCATCGGTCTACGCCACGCTCGGCGATCAGACCCGCGCCCTCGATTTCTACCGCCAGTCGCTCACCCTGGCCACCGCGGCACACAACACTCGCGGCCGGACTGCCTCACTGCGGGCAATCGCCAACATTCTGCGTCAGCAGGGTCAGGCCGCCGAGGCATTGAAGATGGATCAGGAGGCCCTGTCACTGGCCTCGGCGGGTGCCAAGACGCGCATCACGCTGCAGATTGCCCGGGACCTGATCGAGTTGGGGCGCACGGCAGAGGCGCAGCAGTCTCTGGACACCATCCTCAATCAGAATGCCGCGAGCGATGAGGTCGATCGTGCCAGGGCGCTCACCGAGCGGGCCAGAATCCTGCTCGCCGCCACTGACACGGACGCCGCCGCAACGGACCTGAACGCGGCCCTGAAGACTTTCAAAGCCTATGAGCTGCCCACCGACGAATTCACGGTGTGGCTGTTACTCGCGCAGTTGGAGCGCGCCCGCGGAGCGATGCCGCGAGCGTTTGCGGCCGTCGACCAGGCCCTGGCACTGGCGGAAGAAGTCCGGCTGCAGAGCGCCAATCCCGAGCTGCGCTCCACCCTGTTGCAGCCCCTGCGGCCGGCGTTTGATCTGAAGATTACGATGTTGTCCGATCAGTATCGCGCAGCACAGGGGCGGCCCGCCGAACAGGCCACGTTGGCTCTGCGTGCCCTCGAGACTGCGGAGCAGGCGCGCGCGCGGGCCCAGGCCGACTTCCAGTCTCTCGATCTCACAGCCCCCGGCCTCGATCCCAAACTGCTGGCGCGGCGCCAGGGGCTGTACCGGGAGCTCGCGGCCCGGCGCTTCCGACTCGAGGCGCGCCTGGACCGGACCGGAACGGCGGACACTCAAAGTCAGGCGATCCGCTCCGACATCGCGGGTCTGCGCCAGGAGCTGGATCAGATCGATGCGCGCATCGGAGCCGCTTCCCAGTCGCAATCCAAGCCACACTCGGCCGCGAAGAAATCCGGCACCCTGCCCCTGGGCAGCATTCCCGCGGATGTCGCCATCATTGAGTACTGGCTGGGCGCCAAAAGCTCCTTCGCCTGGGTGGTCACGCGCGCGGGGGTCACGATGACTGCAATCGGGGCGAGCCCCGAAATCAACACCGAGGCGAATGCCCTGCATACGGCGTTGCGAAGCTTCGGCACTGTCTCCAGGGCTGAGCGGCTGAGCGCCGGTGAGCGACTCTACGGTCGGATACTGCGTCCGATCGAGACGCAGATCTCCGACAAACACACGCTGATATTTGCTCCGGACGGCGCGCTGCATTACGTGCCCTTCGCCACGCTGAGAAGCTCGGACGCAGGACGCAAGATGTTTCTCGTCGAGCAATATGACATTGCGGTCACGCCATCCATCCAGATGTTTCTGCAACCCTCCGTGCTGCGCCCCAGCACCGGCAAGTCGCAGCAGATGTTGTTGGTTGACGATCCCGTCTACGACGCGGGCGACCCACGAGTCAGAAACCCTGCGGCCGCCCTCGCCGACATCGATCCGTTGGACACCACCGCTTCCTTTGCGTTGGTCCGGGGCGGTGAAACACATCTGCCGCGGCTGCCAGGCGCCGCCCGGGAAGCAACGGCTATCGCGGCGTTGATGCCCGCCGGCAGCGTCGATCGGCTCGATGGGTTCGCCGCGAATCGCGACCGATTCCTCGCGGCCGCCCTCGATCACTATCGGCTGATACACGTGGCCACGCACGCAACCACCGACTCGGAGGTCCCGCAAGCCTCAGCGTTGATTTTGAGCACTGTGGACCGTGTGGGCAAAGACATTGACGGGCGCGTCTATGCGGCCGATTTCATGGGCGTGCGACTGCACGCCGACACTGTTGTGCTCAGCGCCTGCGATACCGCGCTGGGCAAGAGTGTCGCCGGCGAAGGACTGATCGGCCTGCAATACATCGTTCTCGCCAGAGGCGCACGCTCGGTCGTGTCCTCACTATGGCCCGCGATCGACCAGGTCACGGCGCCTCTGATGGTGAAGTTTTATACGCGGCTGCTCGAGCCGCGTACGACCGTGATCGCGGCCTGGAGTGCCGCGAGTCGCGAAGCCCTGGCCGGGCCCTACCCGGATCCGGCTACCTGGGGCGCTTTCATGCTGACACTCAGTCACATGGAAGACATCCACTCCAATACAACACAAGAGGACGACAGTTATGAGCGCAAACGATGAAGGACTGACATGGGAACGGCCGTGGCAGATTGTGCGGGCCGATCTCGACATGGCGCACGTGTTCGCACCGCAGGACACGATCTCGTTCACCCGCAACGGCAACGGCTACGTGATCGCTCACAAGGGCGCCGCAGCGAGCGCGGGTTACTTCCGCGACGTCGTTCTGACGGAAGTCGCCGGCGAGCAACCCAGCTTTGATGCTGTCTCGCGCGACTATCCACTGCCTCTGTTTTCCAAGCATCACAAGCACCGCTACCGCACTCTCGCCGATCGCCTCGAGGTCTTTGCCCAGACGCATCCTTCCCTGCGGCGTCTCGAGGGCACGATCAAGATCCCGTGCCACGGCTTTACTCATCAGGAGCAGGAAAGCGGCGCCGATCCTCACGTTCCAACATCGATCACGACCAAGATTCACGTGTATCAGTTTGCCGATGTCGTGCAGGACGGCACGCGCCTCAAACGCCTGCTCGTGATCTACAAGCCGTTCGCGCCTCACTGTGCGAATGGCAACGGCACCGTGATCGGTTACGACTGACGAGTGCGAATACCGCCGGCCGGCCTCGTCTCGCCGGCGGTCATTGACGAGTTGGAACAAGGGGCACCGTATGCGTCATGCAATCCTGTTCTCGGGAATGTCGTTCAAACGGCACGTGAACGGCCTCGAGCTCTGCTACCGCACGCTCATCGACCAACTCGGCTTTGCTGCCGAGGCGATTCATGTACTCAACTTCGACGGCACGTTGCAGTGCTTCTGCGACTCCGAGGACGAACCGGTTGGCGTGTGGCCGGGCGACGGCACCGCCTACCGGATGACTGTCGAGGGTGAAGGTAACCGCAGGGCATTCCAACGGGCGCTGCGGGCCGTTGCCGCGTGCTTGTATCCGGATGACCAGTTGTTCATCAACATCACGGGCCACGGCGGCCATCGCGGCGATGAGGAGTACGGTCCGGACCTGCTGACCTATCCCTTCTGCAAGCGCTACGGACGCGATGCCTTCTGTGCGGATCTCGCGCTGCTGCCCGAGCACCGCTCCCTCGTTGTGTTGATGTCACAGTGCTTTTCAGGCGGATTCATTCCGGCCGTGCTGGCTGCGAGCCCGGCCCGACAAACGGCCATTGCCACCGCCACGACGGAAAAACTGCAGTCCTTCATGCAGTTCGAGGACCCGAACTGGGACTCGTTTCAGCGGAATTGGATAGGCGCCATTGCCGGACGCACCGTCCACGAGGCGTTTCAGCATGCGACGCGCCCGGGGGTGGCGAGCCCCTACGATTCGCCGCAGTTTGCCGCCCACCCCACGGCCGCCAGCGAGGCCACCTTGATGGAGTTGCGCTGAGCTCATTTCTTCACTATTGTAGAAGTTATGAGGAAGCGCGATTACCTGAGCCAACTCGAGCTCATGGTGCTGTTGGCCACGATGAGCTCGGGACGAGACGCCTACGGCGTGCATATCTCGCGGAACATTGCCGAAAAAAGCGGCCGTGACATTGCGCTCGCCAGCGTCTACGCCACCCTGGAGCGCCTCGAGCGCAAGGGCCTGGTGAGATCGGCCCTGGGAGAGCCTACGGCTGAACGAGGCGGCAAAGCCCGCACCTATTTCACCGTCACAGTGGCCGGAATCCAGGAGGCCCGGGAGGCGCATGCAACGCTCCTGAGGCTGAGCGCCGACCTTCCGGCACTGAAGAGCGGCGCGGTATGACCCTACGCACACCTCCCCGGCTCGCAACCTGGCTGCTGCGACACCTCGGCCCGACCTATCGCCGCGACTCGCTCGTCGGCGACCTGCTGGAGGAGTACCAGTCGGAGCGGACCCGCAGCTGGTACTGGCGGCAGACGGGAGCTGCCTTGCTGATCAGCGCTTCCCGGTTGTTGCGTGTCAGGTTGCCGAAGTTGGTGTTGAATGCAGTGCTGCGTTTCATCATCGAAATGGGCATCGTCCTGGGAGGCATCGCGCTCGCGCAGAGCAATGTTCCCCACCATCGCGTTCCAACCGCGCCGCACCTGGAACAGACCCGGTGACGAGCCTGGACTACTCCGCCATTCTCGTGGCGATTCTCGCACTCTGCGGCGTCATCCTGCTGGTGGATCGCTTCGTGCTCAGGCGACCTGAAAATCCGCTGGTGAGCTTCGCACGCACGGCCCTTCCCGTTCTGCTCATCGTGCTGTTGTTTCGCTCGTTCCTGTTCGAGCCGTTCCGCATTCCATCCGCCTCCATGATGCCGCTCCTCGAGGAAGGCGATTTCATCCTGGTGAACAAATTCAACTACGGCCTGCGACTGCCCGTTCTCAACACCAAGATCCTGGCAACGGGCTCGCCCCGGCGCGGCGATGTCATCGTGTTCCACTCGACCTCGGGTCCGCCGATCAATCTCATCAAGCGCCTCGTCGGCCTGCCGGGCGATCACATCATCGTCCGGGACAACCATCTGTCCATCAACGGCGCTGCCGTAGCGCTCGCCCCGGATGGCGAATACCCGGGCGGCTTCGGGTTCACGGGCGCGCCGTTGGAAAAGGAAACCTTCGGCAGCAGCGCCCACGTGATCATGCTGGCCCGGAACCGCTACCCGTCCGACTTCGACGGGGTCGTGCCGCCAAACCACTATTTCTTCATGGGCGACAATCGCAATGACAGCGAGGACAGCCGCTTCGCCGAGGTGGGATTCGTACCCGAGGATCACCTCGTGGGGCATGCCATCCGCATCTGGATGAACTGGCGGATTCCGGGCTGGCCCCGCCTCGGGCGGATCGGCACGCCCATCCGTTGACGCGATGCGATAGGTTACAGCGTCGCTACAGATTCCTCGTGACACCGATACCCGGCACCCGGGTGAGGACTCATGAGGCACTCTCCGACGATCCCCGACGTCTTCCTCTATTGCCATAGCTGGCCGAGTCCCGAGGCAAAATCCTTGTCCCTTGGGGTCGCCAGGGCGTTGCAGGGATGGGTCTGCGCGAGTCCCGCGCAATGGCCCCGGATCAATGCCGCGTTCGCACCGGTGGCGCTCCCCGTCCAGTGGGCCGATACGGACGGCCGACAGGCCGGGCTCTCGCTCCTGCGACTGCTAAATGAGCGGCCGGGGCCGCAGCGCTTCAACCTGGTCGGCCACAGCTCGGGTTGCCGGGTTTTATGCTCCGCACTGCAGGCGCTGGCGGATAGCGCTCCGATGCTCGCTCGCCTGGCCGGCAGCGAATTCAACGTAGCCCTGCTGCAGCCGGCCGCCGACTGCGAGGCGCTTGCTTTGCAATTGGGCATTCCCAGGCTGCGGATGCTGATCGCTACGTCCGACCGCGATAATCTCGCGATGCCCGTCGACCAACGGTTCGATGTAACGGACACGGTTGTCCCGACGTTCACGGCACGGTTGGCAGTGGCCGACCTCACTCCCCTGCACGATGCCGACGGGCATTTCGATATCAACCGCGCACAGGTTTACGAGCTCCTCGCACGGTTCTTCGGCCAATGAAGGCATTTCAGCTCACGGCCCAGCTCACCTGAACCGCGCCTGAACCAGCGGCGGCCGGCTCGTTCCCGTTCAGCAGGCCCGCCGCGCTAACAACAACATCGACTTCCAACTCCCTCAACACGGCAGCGCCGCCGGCTGCGTTGTAGGACAAACGGAAGGCCGGTTTGCCGGAAACACTGAATTTCAAAGCGTCTACGAATGGCGACATTCGCGCAAAAAACACTGGTTTCAGGCCGCTTTTTTGCGCGTCGCGCCGGACCTGGCGCGAGCCTCGAGCTCGGGCGGGCACCAACATTGCAACTGCAGCATTATGTCCGTGGAGGTATGCATGAAACATCCGATGCCGCAGCGCCCCTTGAGGTTCGCAACAGCGCAGGCGTACGATCTGGCGCTTCGGGGTCCAGGAAGATTTTGGGTGGCACGGTCGGCAGAACAATTTGCATTGGATGAGCCGATCGGCACCTCCCGCGGTCTCGACAGCACGGCGCATGCCGGCGCGGAAACCGCGGAAAACACCGAGCGGCCGTTCATTGACCAGGAAACCGGCGCCGTCTGTACGAACCCGCTGCGCGATGAGCCGAGTTCGCTCGCTGTTGGAGCGGTCAAACGTTTCGGGCTGGTTGGATTGGTGAGTGTCGCGGTCGGTACCGGCATTGCACGTTGGTGGAATTCATTCAGCAGCCGCGATCATTGATGGCTGCCGGCCCCAACCTGGCCGGTATTTTTTACCACCTGTTGTAAGCTCTGACGCACCTGCCAAAACTTTGACGGTGCGTTCTCAAAATCGTGTCTTACCTTCCCACCAGGCGGTTAACCGTGCTGGCGCTCGATCCGAGTATCCGTCGCGACGGCCGGATCCTGCGCACCGAAATTGAAATTCCCAACGAGCCCCTCGTCGCCGGTCCCCGGGGCCACCGCGTGTCCGTGGTCGACTACGACTCGAGCCGCGACTCGGTGCGAACACCGAAGAAGGCGCCGGCGGACGATCCGTTCGCCGGGTTGAGCGACGAGGCGCTGCTCGCGAGCCCCGACTTCCATGCCTGCATGACTTTCGGCATCGTCATGAAGACCCTCGCCCGGTTTGAGTTTGCACTGGGCCGGCGCGTGAAATGGAGCTTCCACTCGCATCAGCTGCAGGTCTCGCCGCATGCGTTTGAGAAGGCAAATGCCTTCTACTCGGATGAGGCGCAGGGCTTGTTTTTCGGATACTTCCCGAGCAGCGACGGCAAGCAGGTTATCTACACCTGCCTGTCGCACGAGATTATTGCCCATGAGACCACCCACGCCCTGCTGGACGGATTGCGCGAGCGGTACACCGATGCGTCCTCCCCACAGCAGGCAGGATTCCACGAGGGATTCGCTGATATCGTGGCGCTGTTATCCATTCTGTCGGCCCCCTCGATCGTGGCGAAGGTCGTGGACCTCGGCCTTCCCGCAGCGCAGGGTATGCACCCTGCACAGGGCGGCGCAATCAATCGCGCCCACCTGTCGGTTACCGCTTTGAAACAATCGGGCCTGTTCGGGTTGGCCCAGCAGATGGGATCGGAGCTGGCCGGTGTGCATGGCCATGCGCTGCGCCGGTCCATATCGCTGCCGCCGAAGAAGACCTACCTCACGGGTGCCGGCTCCACCGAAGCGCACAACCTCGGCGAAGTATTGGTAGCGGCCGTGCTGAATGCATTCGTCGCCGTCTGGGTTGCGCGCCTCGAGGCCCTGGGCAACGAGTCCAAGTTGGATCGCGTGCGGGCGGCCGAAGAAGGCGCGGAGCTGGCCGAGCATCTGCTCAATGCGTGCATTCGCGCCATCGACTACTGCCCTCCGACAGACATCGAATTCGGAGATTTCGCGAGCGCCCTCCTCACGGTGGATGCGGAGCTCAATCCGGCGGACAACCGGTACGAGCTGCGCTCGCAGTTGCTGCGCGCGTTCGCCAACTACGGAATCGAAGCCTCTTCCCCGGGAGAACCGGGTCGGCAACCCGGCTCCTGGAATCCACCGCCGCCGGAAACAACATTTGTCTACAACAGGACCCACTTCGAGAGCCTGCGCTCCGACCCGGACGAGTTGTTTCGCTTCCTGTGGGAAAACCGGGAAGCCTTTCGGCTGCACAACGAGGCACACACTCGCGTGTTGTCGGTCCGCCCCTGCATGCGCATGGGCCGCGACGGTTTCATCCTCCGGGAGACGGTCGTCGAATACCACCAGACGTTGAAATTGTTCGGGCACGAGCTGCACACGCTCGGTATCGAGAAGCCGGACGGCATGCCGGATGACACTTCCGTGACCCTCTACGGCGGCAACGCGGTCATCTTCGACGAATACGGTCACGTCAAATACAACATCGGCAAATCCATTCTGGATGCGAAACGGCAGACGGCCCGAGTGGCCTACCTCTGGCAACAGGGTGCATTCGATCCGGGAGCGACCAAGGCCCGGGGTTTCGCGCGCCTGCATCAGAAACGCCAGCCCCGGGTTGGCCCCGGGACCGGCAAGCGCCCGCCGTTGAACCGGACCGCGGCCACCGCTCTGCCCAGAAGCAGCCGAGGCAAGCAACCACCCGCCGACGTACGCTGGTTTATCAGCCAATCGCGCCAAATCCGTGACGAGGCGCAGGATGAGGACGAGGACAGGGGTGGCGGCCAGCGCTAAACTGGCCGCATGCAGTACGTCGAACTCGACCCGGACACCGGGGTCGTGACCTGGGATGCGTATTTCGATTATCTCAGCTCGGCGCGCACCGATTTTCCGCGCGAGCTGTACGCCTACGCCGCGAATCGCGAGCACTATTCCCCCGAAGGGCGCAACACACTGCAGGGCGCCTGGCTCATCGGCGTGCAGTTGGGATACAGAGCCCAGGATCTCGTACTGGCCTTCCTCAGTGCCTGGCACGACCGCAAACACGTGTTGACCTACGTGGGCGTGGAGGCATACACGCTCAACATCGAGGTGGACTACAGCGCGGGCAACCGGGATCTGGTAGCCCACGAGTTTCGAGTGGAGGACGGACTGGTCACCCACGAAATTGCGTTTCGGACCGGCAGGACGCTACGGGTGACCTGCCGCGATGTCATTCCAGCAACGGATGTGCTGAGCTGAGCAATGTCACACTGCAGCCGGCTATCTCGTCTACTTTGAATGAACGAGGAATCGAGCCAGGAAGCTGCTGGGGTTTTCGATCCGCTACGCCCTAAGCTAGTCCGTGTGGCCTATCGGATGCTCGGGTCTCTGGCGGACTCCGAGGACGTAGTGCAAGACGCATTCATTCGGTGGCTCGGGACTGACCGCAGCGCCGTAAGGGAGCCAGAGGCATTTCTCAGGCGCATCGTCACGAGGCTGTGCCTCGACTTCCTGAAATCCGCGCGCAATCAACGTGAGACCTATGTTGGCACGTGGCTCCCCGAACCCATTGTCGATGCGGACGAGCAGGACGTCGATGACGTCACCATGCCGCTGATGTTGGCTCTCGAGCGCCTGTCACCGCTCGAGCGGGCGGCTTTTCTACTGCACGATGTGTTCGGTGTCGAGTTCGAGGAAATCGGAGAAACGATTGGCCGCGAGGCGGCGGCCTGTCGGCAGTTGGCCAGCCGGGCTCGAACGCAGGTGCGGGCGGCGCGACCCCGCTTTGCGGTTCCGAAGGAGCACGGGCTCAAGATCGCCGAGGCGTTCTTCACAGCCTCGCGGCGTGGGGAAATGCAGGAGCTGCGCTCGCTGTTGGCCACGGATGTTGCGATCTACGCGGATGGCGGAGGGAAACGCTCTGCTGCTACGAAGCCGATCATCGGCATCGAGCAGGTCATGCGCGCGCACATCGGACTGGCGCGCATGTTCGCCAAGGGCCCATCCCAGATCCTTCGCTATGGCCTCATCAATGGCCTGCCGGGGTTTGTCACGCGCGAGGCTGACAACGAGCTGCAGACCACGGGGTTGCAGATCGAGTCCGGGAAAATCGTGGCCATCTATGTGGTCCGTAATCCTGACAAGCTGCGGCGAATTCACTGAGCCACTGGCTTGCACTGTCCGGCGGAAGTGGCCCTTTGGGCCCCCTCGGCAGCCTCCTAGGATGCGCGCAACCGGTCCAGGAGGCGGCAACAGATGAAACGGATGCGACTCGGACTTCTCGCGCTGGCAGTGCTGTCCACGAGCCTGTTCGCGCAAAGCGCCCCGCAGCACGATGGCGGCCACGACTTTGATTTCCTCATCGGGGACTGGAAGGCGCACGTGCGCCGCCTGCCCGAGCGGCTGGTCGGCTCGCACCAATGGGTCGAATACGATGGGATCTCGCGCCACAAGAAAATCCTGGACAGCAACTCCAACTTCGAGGAGTTCGAGGTGTGGAGCGCCGACAAGAGCCAGCACCTGAAAGCACAGACCCTGCGTCTGTACGACCCCGAGTCCCGCCAATGGCGCATCTACCTGGTCGATGTGGACAAGGGCACCCTGGGCCTGCCCCCGATGGTCGGGCAGTTCAACGGGCGCGTGGGCGAGTTCTACGACTCGGAGGAATGGAAGGGTCGGGCTGTCATCGTGCGCTTTCAATGGACCGACCTGTCGCCGCATGCCGCGAAGATGGAACAGGCCTTCTCCACCGACGGCGGCCGCAGTTGGGAGGTCAACTGGATCTGCGAGCTTTCCCGCTAGACGCTCATGCGATGACTGAGCGCCTGATAACAGTTGTTGAGAGGGAAACAACTGTTATCTACCATGGCCACCCCGGGCGAGCGACACACCCTCAACGAAGTGTTGATGACCGAGTTGGGATGCTTGCGGCCGCAACAGATGCGCGCCGCACCCGCGGCCACTTACCACTCGACCGAAGCGCACCGCGCCGCGGACCTGCAGAGCATCTATCGGTTCATTGACAGCTTCGAGTCCGGGCACGGCCAGCTTGCCGCGTTGTGCCTGTCGGGCGGCGGAATCCGCAGTGCGACATTCAACCTCGGAGTCATCCAGACGCTGGCCCGCATCGGCCTGCTCGGCAAGTTCGACTATCTCTCCAGTGTGTCCGGAGGCGGCTATATCGCCTCCTGGTTGCGGGCGTGGATGCATCGACGGGGCGTCGATGAAGTGGTCCACGAGTTGGGCAAGGGTGCCAAAGGCTGCGACCCTCTCAATATCGAGCCCGAGCCGGTCGTCAACCTGCGTGAGTACAGCAACTACCTGACACCGGCCCTGGGCCTGTTCTCCGGGGATACCTGGTCGGCCGCCGCGACGATTGCCCGCAACCTGCTGCTCAACTGGCTGATCCTGGTGCCGCTCCTGGCGGCTGTTGTGGGCATTCCCCTTCTCTTCCTCCAGGTCATCCGCACGGATGGGATCTCCGGACTGTGGCCGTACTGCCTCGCCCTCGCGGTGGGGACGGAGATCTGCGCGAGCGTGTTGATCTACCGGGCGCGACGGCTGACGAAGGATCCAACGACGAAGCAGAGTTATTACCTGCTGCGCTGTGTGCTGCCGGTCTGCCTGGCCGGCACGTTCCTGGCCATCGCCGCAATCGGGCTCGATCCACGCGACCTGCGCCTGGCGCCCCTGTTGGGATTCGGTGTGCTGTGGTCGATTGTCGTGCCCCTGCTGGGCTGGGCGCTCGGGGAGTGGCTCGCGAGCCGCGACACCAACAGAGAGATTCGGCGGGAAAGCCGGCAGGTTTCACTGCGCGTTGAATTTTTCGCGCTGCTGCTCTCCGGTGAGGTCGGTGCGACTCTGCTTGCGAAGACGACGCAGTGGTGGTTCCCCTATCTCTACGACCACCCTGCCCTGTACGCGGTGCTGGTCCTGCCGGTGCTGTTGGGAGAGTACCTGTTGGCGCGCGTCGTCTTTATCGGTTACGCGAGCCTCAATGATGAGAATTCCTACCATGTGGCAGGTGAGCCGGGCATCCGCAGCCGGATTTCCCGCAACGATGCGGACCGGGAATGGTGGTCGCGGCTGTCGGGCTGGGTGCTGCTGGTGATTGCCTGCTGGGTAGTCGTGACGGGAATTTGCCTCATCGGCTGCTATCTCCCCAATGTACTGTGGGGACTGTTCCGGGTGGTGAGCCACGAGGCTCGTGAGACAGTCAGCTACATCGTGAAACTGTCGGTCACCGTCATTGGCGCCATCACCGGCACGGTGGCCGCCTTTACCAGCAGCAGTCCGCGGACACCCTCGGCCAGTGAGGCAGCGAATCAACCGCCGCCGCGCCAATTGAAGAAATTGATGGCCATCACCGGCCCGGTGTTTGTCATCTGCCTGATCATGGTGTTGTCGTGGACTTTGAAGGCGCTCGGGCGGGCTGTGATCCAGTCATTGGGAGCCGCCTTCCTCGATGACCGGAAGAATCCGTTTGTACTGCATTTCAACCAGTCGATCGCCGAACAGGGCATCCCCTGGTACGCGACGCTCGAGTTCGGGGTGCTGCTGGGGGTGCTCGCATTTGTCGGCGTGTTGGCGAGTCGTATCGTGAACGTCAACCGGTTCTCATTGCACGGCATGTACCGCAACCGACTCGTGCGGGCATACCTGGGAGCTTCCAACTACGGCGTACACGGTGCGGAGCGGCGCAAGCCGGATCCGTTCACGGGCTTCGCATTGAACGACAATTTCCCCTTGCATAAACTGTGTGCCGCGCCCGGGTCGAGCGCCCTGCCGGCCGTGCGGCCACTGTCGATCATCAACACCACGCTCAACCTGGTGAACGGCTCCAAGCTCGCCTGGCAGCAGCGCAAGGCGGAGTCCTTCTCCATGTCGCCGCTGTTCTGCGGCAGTTGGCTGGAAGGCTATCGGAAATCCACGCTATACGGCGGGCCGGGAGGGGTGACGGTTGGCACGGCGGTGACCATCTCCGGGGCGGCAGCGAGCCCCAACATGGGCTACTCCTCCTCGCCGGTACTGGGCTTTCTCATGGCCATGTTCAATGTCCGCCTCGGCGCGTGGCTCGGCAACACCAATGACCATGGCAATGCCACCTACACCCATCCCGGGCCGCGGTATTCCATCGAGCCGCTGTTCGCTGAAATGTTCGGCCTGACCAACTCCGAAAGCGGTTATGTCAACCTGTCGGATGGCGGCCATTTCGACAATCTGGGCCTGTACGAGGTGGTACTGCGACGCTGCCGCTACGTGCTGGTGAGTGATGCGGGTCAGGACGGCAGCTTCTCGTTTGAGGACCTGGGCAACTGCATCCGCAAGATCCGCATCGACTTCGGGATCAATATTGTGTTTGAGCGCATCCAGATCCTGCCCAACACCCCTGAGAAGGAAGGGGTGTGCTGTGCGATTGCCCGGATTCGATACAGTGATGTCGATGAGACCCCGGCTGAGCACGACGGCCTGATGGTTTACATCAAGCCCACCCTCCGCGGCCGCGGCGCCCAGGTTCCTTACGACATCTACAGCTACTCGCGCGAAAGCCAGGCATTTCCACATGAGCCTACGGCGGACCAGTGGTTCAGCGAGTCACAATTCGAGAGCTATCGGGCGCTCGGAGCGCACATCATGGACCAGTTGGCGCACGGGTTGGGCACCCGGACCGACGCGCTCTTCACCGACCTTTACTCGAGCGTAAAGGGGTATCTGGGCGAACTGCCACCGACGCCAGCTCCTGCTGCTGCGGAGCACATCCGCGTCGGTCTGAGTGCTCAGGGGCTGGAGTTGACGCTCGCCTCGTCTTCCGGCGACTCAGCCTGCGGAGCGCTTCCCCGGGACTGATCCGCCCGCTGCGCAAGCTCGGCCTCGCGCTGAATGCGGTCGAAAATCTCCTCGCGGTGCACCGCGACGTTCTTGGGCGCCTTGATGCCAATCCGGATCTGATTGCCTTTGACACCCAGGACGGTCACGTCGACGTCACTGCCAACCTTCAGGGTCTCGCCAACTCGTCGAGTGAGGATCAACATCTTCCGTCTCCTTGTTTCGGCACTCCTAATGTACTGAGACGTTCGTCTCAATGGAATCCGTTATCCTGGTTTTTTTAGGCCGCAAAAACCTGGAAGACACCCGCAAGTCAAATCAGTCCTGCTTATAGACCCGCCCCTCCTTCATCACAAACCCTACGTTTTCCAGCACCCGGACGTCGGTCAGGGGGTCACCCCGCACGGCAATGAGGTCGGCGAGCTTGCCCGGCTCAATCGAGCCGACCCGCGCGGAGATTCCCAACAGGTCGGCTGCGCTCACGGTCGCCGCGCGAATGGCCTGCATCGCGGTCATCCCGTTTGCGACCATGAGACCGAACTCGCGTGCATTGCGGCCGAACGGGCAAACGCCGATATCGGTACCGAAGGCAATCTTGACCCCCGCGTCCACGGCCTTGCGAAAATTCTGCAGCTGCGCGGTCATGACGCGGTTGGCTTTCTCGACAAACTCGGCCGGGTAGTTGGTTCCGACGCACTCACGGGTCTCGAGCGTCGGCACCAGATAGGTGCCGTATTGCTTCATGAGCCTGCGCCCTTCATCGTCCATGAGAGTACCGTGCTCGATGGATGCGGCACCGGCGCGAATCGCCGCCTTGATACCCTCTGCGCCATGCGCGTGCACCGCAACCTTCAATCCGAAGTTGTGCGCTTCGTCCACCGCGGCGGCGAGCTCCTCGGGAGTTGCCTCCCGGCCACCCGGATTGCTGTTGTGAGTCAGAATGGCTCCCGTTGCAAACATCTTGATGACGTCCACCCGCTGGCCGGCCAGAGTGCGGACGCGCTCGCGCACTTCCTCCGGCGAGTTGGCATTGCCGTAGCGCAGGTCCCAAGGGAGCGTCACGTCCGGAGCAAAGCCGGTAACGGCCCCGGCCCCACCGGTAATTGTTATATAAGCACCGGCGACCAACATGCGCGGGCCGACCACGTCGCCACGATTGATCGCATCGCGCAGCGCGACGTCAACCAGCGCCCGATACGAGCCCACATCCCTTACGGTCGTAAAACCGGCGAGCAGAACCGCACGCGCATTCGGGAGTGAGCCCAAAGCGCGCTCGGCAGCGGTGTGCTCGAGCTCTGCCAGTGGATCCTGATTGGTGGCGCTGATGGTGAGGTGGGTATGGGAGTCAATCAGTCCGGGCAGAACGGTGTAGTCGCTCAGGTCAATGACCCTGGCACCGCTCGGAATGTCCATTGCCGCCGCTACCGAGACGATACGCCCGTCTTTGACGGCGATCAGGGTCGAGCCGAGTTGCTTGCCCGCAGCCGTGTCGATGAGGTGCCCTGCCCGGATCACCGTCAGCGCATCGTCCGCTGCTGCAACCTGTTGCAGGCTGAGAGTGAGGAAAAGACCGGCCGCGAGTGCTCGTAACATCATGATGTAGAATAAATCCATGGACACGGATGGCGACTGGGATTTTTACATGTGCCGGCTGGATGACAAGCCGGCGTTCATTTTTCTGCCTCTGGACCTGCTGAAGGATCCGCCGCGGGCGAAGTATCCGCACCTGTGTATCGTGCGGCTGCACTTCCTGCATCCCCGTGAGGATGGGCTGTCTTCCAACGAGGAGTTCGATACCCTCGTGGCCATTGAAGACTCGGTGCAGGAAACGCTGACTGCGGAACAGACCGCGATCTATGCCGGTCGGGTGACTACCGATGGGTATCGGGCCTTCGTTTTTTATACATCCGCGCCGGAGCGCCGCCAGGAGCAGGTAGCGGAGGTCATGCGCGGCTTCGCGGCCTATGAGTACACGACGAGCACGCGCCCCGATGAGAACTGGAATCTGTACCGCGAATTCCTGTATCCCGCGCCGAAACAATGGGCGTCCATTCAGAACCGCCGGGTCCTGGCGTCACTGGAGAAACACGACGATCCCCTGACCCAGGCGCGCGAAATCGACCATTGGGCTCACTTCCCGACGGCGGAGGCACGCGATCGATTCCTGCAAAAGGCGCTCGAGCTCGGGTACACGCCGCGCCCCGCCCAGGCGGCTCGAGACGAGGGAGGTTTCCCGGGGCGGGTGTTCAGAGTGGACGTGCCGAGTTACGCCAACATCGACAACGTAACGTTGCCCTTACACGAAGCAGCCACCGAGGCCGGCGGCAAATACGATGGCTGGGAGTCGCCGGTCATGCGCCCAAACAACTAGGACGATTTCTCTCCTGTCGGATCGGGCGTAGCCAGCGCTAAAGTTGACAGCTCATCCTCTGAAACGGTCTGTTTCAGGAGCCACTGTGCCCGGTGCAACAGCTCCGGCGGGACCAACACGAAGAAGTTGCGACTGAGCCCGGGAATGGGCTCGTCCGCGACAATGTAGGCAGGAACCCCCTCGCTCGCGAGCAGCCCCACGAGCGCTTCCGCGGAGAAGCGATCCGCAAACGAATCGACATTGACCCAGTTGGCGTCATTCATGAGCGGTGATTAAAGTGAAAGTCTGCAGGAAATGGAAGTCCGGACGCCGCAGGGCGAAATCCGGACTCTGCGGGTCGCACAGACGCGTGAGCTCCGCGTAGTCTTCCGGGGGCAGGTACGGCTGCAGGCGCTCGCCCCAGGTACCCCGGAAAATGGTTTGAAACAGGTAGTCTTCGTCAAAGCGGGCCAGGGGCGCGACCCTTTCGATCACCACAGTGTGAGCCCGCACGTCGTGTAGTCCGGCGCTACGCAGAAGCCCCACGAGCCCCCGCACCGCCGCGGTATCCCGCTCATCGAGTCCGTAGCGATCCAGGTAGTACGCCCGATCCGCCTCTCTCACGACCCGCTCGAGGCGCGCGTCCCAGGCGAAAAACATTTCAGGCAGAAACCCACTCTGCCCCAGGGCAATGCGACCGCCGGGACGCAACAACCCGACGAGACTCTTCACCCCCGCCAGCCGGTCCCGCAGATGATTGAGGGTGTTGACACACCAGATGAGATCAAACGTGCCGGGCGTGAAAGGCAGCTTCAGCATGTCCGCCTGCGCGATCACTGTCGCGACTGGCGCGGTTGCCCGGGCCGCGCGCGTGTGAGCCGTGGACAGATCGATTCCGACCACCCTCCCTGTTGCGCCGGTCAGCTCCTCGAACCATCCCACCGCCTCGCCCGTGCCGCAGCCCACATCGAGCACCCGTGTACCCGGACGCACCTCGAGGCTCGCAATGAGGAGTTTCAACTCCGCCTGCGCGAAGGCATTGAAGTGCCGTAACTTGGCGGAGTAGTCCCGCTCGGCGCTATCGCCGAGCAAGGCGGATGGATTGCCCATGTCAGTCGCTGAAGACGAGTCTGCCTGCCATGGTAAATGGAAATGCAGGCCTGTGCAGGCTGCAAGGCCTGTGCAGGCTGCAAAGCCCGGTGGCGGCGGCGGGCTCTTACGGTTGCAGGAATACCCGGGTCACTTCCGGAATCTGTTCCTCGAGCCAGGCCGCCATCGCGCGCTCCTGCTGAACGTGCTGCTCACACATGCTGGCGACCTCCAGCTCCTCGAGAGCCGCGGCCGCGGCACCCATTGACAGATAGCACGCGATCTCGAAGTGCCTCCATGAATAGGCGGCGCAACAGTCCTTCACCACTTCATCCTGGGCCACTTCGACTGCAAAGCCCTGCGCGATCCCGATGAAGCGGCTGGCGAGGTCCTTGAACGTCGAGGTGTCGGAGCCGAGCTTCTTCAGACACACCTCGATCTGGGTCGCCTGGGTGAGCGAGCGGCGCCAATGCTCGCGCAAACCCGCTGCCAGGTCCGGAAAGCGCGCCAACCGGTCAGCCATCCGGTCCAGAGAGTCGACACTGGCGCGCTCCATCGCGTGAGCATCGCGCAACCAGGCTATGAGCGTCTGTTTGCTCTTCGTCATGGCTCCACTCCCGACGGCGCAGCGCCGCTACTTGGTCACGGGGACATCCCCCGAGGCGACAGTCGTTGCATCCTCCGGAGACACATACACAGCCTCGGTCATCACGGTGTCGGGGCTGAACATGTCGCGGTAGAGCCTCCAGCCGCCATTCGTTCGCTTCCAGATCCGAAGGTACTTGCCGGTCTCAACTTCCTGCCCCACTCGAACGTTTCTAACCCGGTAGATACCCTGCTCGATACCAACATCACCTCGCACCACGCTCCAGGTCGTCTCGTTGCCGAACCCGATATACTTGTCGATGTTGGCCTCAAAGAAGGCGGCAATGGCCACTTTGCCTTCGATGAGCGGATGCCGGGGCGGAAGGATCTGAGCATCATCCGTGTAGTGTGCCGCTGTGCGCAGGGCATCGCCCTGGTTGAAGTCGTGCGTCACGGCGCTGGTAACCGCCGGCGGCAGGTCCTCTTCGATTTTGCTGCAGCCGGTGAAACCAGCACAGGCAATGGCGATCAGCATCGAGGTGGTCGCCACGGTACATCTATTCATGTGTGCGTCCTCCAGTGCTACGACGTTATTCTGGACCCTCTGCGCGAAGATCCCAAGAGCTGTTGGATTGTTTGTCCTGCATAGCTCGAGCTTCAGTCACGCCAGGGCCCGGGGCGCCCCCCTGGCCTGCTTCCAGGGCCTCGAGAGTTCCGGAGGCAACCTCCTCCGGCTTCAACTTTGGCTCAGGTAGGGGTGCGTAAGCTGGTGTGTCAGTTTGCACCGGCAGGACCGCCAGCACCTGTACGCCTCGCGGTCTCAACTCGGCGCGCAGCGTCCGGGTAAGCGCGAGCGCCGCAGACTTTGAGGCTGAATAAGTGCCTGCGACGGGAAGTGTGATATTTGCCAGCTATTTACTTCCGACCTCCGCCGCCGCTCTCTCCGACCGGATCGCCCCAGAAGATCGAGACGCAGGCACACCGAGGCATGAGTAAGGCACGACAACACATAGAATTCCGCCGACGAATAACTATTGCGTCAAACCTCATGTCCGGGCCTTGACACAGTCAAAGAGTCCGCCGTCAATCGGCCGGGGGTGAATCAGGCGGAACAGATCGGCGTTTGAAGCGACGCACCGTATTGAGAAACAATGTGACCGTGAGCAGCGGTACGACTTCGATCCCCGCGAACAGGAGCGCGAAGCCGACCTTTTCATGGTATAGCATGTAAACCAACACGGATCCCACGAGGATCAACCAGACGGCAGCGATTCGGAGCACTATCCGCCGATAGGCTCTTTCCAAGACCACGAAATCCGCCGGTGTCTTCGTGGGATTCGGAGTGAGGCCTGACAAAGCGATCGTCATGTGAGCGACGCGAGACCACAGGAGGAGGCCTCCCACAAAGCCGGCCATCGGCAACAGCATCTCGAATAGATTGTCCATCGATAGGTCCTGATCCCCGGCGGCCTTTGCTCACCGAGCTCACGCCACAATGCTACTCGGCCAGCCCCGCCTCCGTTGTCCGACCATCTGGCAATCGCAGCGACTGACTGAATTTCGCCCCGTTCGCAACGTCCTCACCACGAACTATCCGGATCCAATCCCTCGCCCAACCTCCAACTCCGGAGCCCTAGCGCCAGAGACGGTTCGATCCGCCCATTGAACGCGCTTTACAGCCGCTCGAGTCCACAGTGAGGACACCGGCGGTGGATCAAAAACGTAAGTCCATAGGATGGAAACCGTCTCCCGCCAGCCCGATAGTACAGGCTCGAATGACACTGTTCGCATCGGATAAACCACATCGACACCGAACTGATCCCGGCCACGGCGAACGCGAAAACGCTGTTTCCAGACACGTATCGCAGGTAGAGCCAACAGCACACAAACACCCCGAACACCACGCCGGCCTGCAAACGAACGAGCGATCGCCGGTGCCCCGATAGGCCGGTTGCGGACGCTGACTCCTCTGCAACGCCCGCCTCCGTTCGCACCTCACACCACTCCAACACGGGTCGTCTGCCATTCGCTCGCTGCACCGCCCGCTCCGCGTCCCGAATCACTTCCCACATCTTTCGAACAGTACATAACATCCACTCAACTGTACATCACCGCGACACGGCATCACCAGCATGCTCCCGAAACGGAATGCTCGATATCCGCAGCCGTTCGCTCCGACCGGATCGCCCAGAGAATCGAGACTCTGGCACCTGGACAACTGGACGAGCGAAAGCGTCCCAGCGGCTACTGCCTAGCGCCAGGGACAGTTGAGAGGTAGATGGCAGCGCAGTTGATCCAACCAGGAGACTGCGAGATGAGTGAACATTCGATGCCGGAGATGGGTGCGCCAGCGG